>JGI24158J21664_10011085_pt1 | contig 11991 bp, 6 predicted proteins | sample Ectturendosymbi3_FD_21664 | JGI IMG/M metagenome (IMG submission 21664) | reverse complement strand
ACACTTCATCAACCTTGGTCCTTTTTGGTCAGAATAGAATTCGAAATCTTTGTCTGTCATTCGAAGTAGGTGTTGTTTTTCAAGCTGTCTTCTTTGCTGGTCGTCAAGAGCAAAAAATGTTGAAAAGCTTATCCAATTCTCTCAAATTCTGCTTCCTTTTGAAGAAAAGATTTTCCACACCTCTTGCTATAACGATTGATTGAACTAAAAGTTTTCATAAGCGCAAACATTTTTTGTTTTACTGTCATTTCATTTACTGGGTGAACATTGCAAAATATCCAAATATTGATTAATTCTTTTGCCACCACTCCTGCTGCAGATTGCTGTAGGAAATTTTCTTCATTCAGAACACGCTCAATTACGTCTCTTTTGGTTGGAAGTTTTTCTGAGGGTAATTTTTCTTTGCTGTGAAAGACATGCCCACTATGCAAGATCTTAGTTAGTTTAATAGAAGTACTCCTTGTAACCATTCTCTCTAAGAAATAACTACACGCATCCTGCAAAACACAAAAAAGCAGTCCATTGTAGAGGAAATCTATCACAAAATCTTCACTTTAATAAGATTTTGCTCTTATGCAATACACATATAATGTAGTAGACCTAGAATACGATAAACACGAAATCAAAAGCAGTGTTTGATGCAGCATGGGTCAGTTTAAGAACAACAGACAATTCATCACAGCGGTTACACCAATTTTATTAATGTTGACATTTTGGTGACCTTTGTCATGTGGTTGCACAGTGGTTGCTAGTGGCAACCACCACCGAAATTTATTTCAAAACCTGTTTTTGTGCAGTTTGCCAGGATTTAAGACCCCTCTTTTTTCAAGATTTTTTTGGCCCACCCTAGTACCCATAGGGTTTTTGAGAGAAATAGTTGTGCTTGTTTTAGAATTAATATAATTTATTTCTACCTTCAACCATTTTTCTATGATCAGATGTCCTTGATAGTCAAAATCATCTTGTTTCAAATAGTTTGTGGTTGGTAGTTTGCCACTTATTGGCAGGGATATTTGACTCTTCGCGTACCCTAAGCGTTTTTTTAGGGGAGGTGGATTGTGTGTGTTTTTGAATTAATTAAATTTTTTGCCTTATAGTTATTTTATAGGGTTACATGGTTTTGAATAGTGAAAATCATTTTGTTTTAAATAGTTTGTGACTGTCAGTTTGCCACTGATTACTGTAAACAAATTGTGCCCAAATTGGCTCAGCACACCTGACACAAAACGAAAAATTTGCTGAAAATAAAAAAAATTCAAGTCTGAACCTTATTTACTTGTATTGCATGCACAACTGCAATTTTCGAACATAATACGGCATAGGTCTTGTACAGACTGCCACCAAAGGTTACTGACGACATTTCCGTTTTTTGTGTAGTTTTCTTGTCACTAATTTGCATAGCCCACGCTTTTTTCGGCGGGGACCGAAAAGTTTATTGGAATCTGGTTTGTTTTATCAATAATAATTTTTTTCGACATTCAACAAGTTACTTTTTAAGGTCAGATAAGTTTGAAAATGCTTTCTGAATTGTTGTAAGAGCCTTTTATGCACTGGAAAAGTCCCAGTAAGCCTGGGTGGGGGTGAAAATGCGACATAGACAGGAATGGCAGTGGTGACTGCCCCCTTTAGAAAAAAACTTACTTGAGCAGGGTTAACACGCAAAGCGATCATTGGTGGATCTAGGAATTCAAGAAACTGAGGCAAAATATCAGGGACACCCTTGTTATGGGATCATGTAGATGTATTCTACAATACAGTTTATAGTCACATTTTGCAATTAAAGCACATCCGTAATTTTTTTGGGGGTGAAATTTCACCTAACATATATCGAAAAGTAACTAAACATTAAAAAAACATATGACAAAAATATCGCCACCTGCTTAATGCAAATCTTTGCCCGCCGACAAACCTGGAAAAAGACGAATTTTGGCGAAACAACAACACATTTGTGAAAAGCGATGGAAACATTAAAACATTTTCACTCGGTGTTGTTGATCGCAGTCCAGTTTATAGCCCCTTTTGAAAATTGTTTGAAAAAGCGGTTCCTCGGAATTTCAAAAGTGAGTGACTGGGGCAAGGCCTCGAGAGGTTAAAGGCCGCCGGGGCCGACCACAAAGGTGCTGTCCTTTCCACCACTCAAACTTCCTTATCAAAATTGTTTCATTGCAAATCAGAAGACCCGCCGACTCTTGGGTTTGAAAAGCTCTCTAGCACAATCGACTGACGAGTTATGGACTGGCAAAGTGGTGCGAAAATACGAGATTTGCAGCTAAATCCACCCGGGGTCGAAGGTGTTATGTCATGCTATGCTCACCTACTTATTGAAAGCACCCCATTAACCATTAAAAATAGCCGAGACGTGCCAAGAAATGTTCGTCATCAAATCCTACGAGTGTCAGATGATGTAATGGTGTGCCGTTGGGGCGTTGCTAAGGTTCGGACGATAGAAGAAAAATGATTGCTAGCTTTGACTTTTTACAGTGATTTCATGAAGGGCCTGGGCATTTTTATCAGATTTTGATTGGAGGTGCAACATAACATCGGACTACGAGTAGGGACCACTAATAATTTCTACTCTGAGGTCAAATGTCATCTCTGTCCTTTCTTCAAAGGATTTTGACTAGTATGGGTGAAAATGGTTTTGATTGGAGACAAAGGTGTAAAGACTGGTGGACAAGTACCCCCCAAGTAAGTATGTCAAAAAAGACTTGATTTCAAGACACACACTGCGGTAATTTAGAACACTGGGTTTGATCCAGACTTCAAAGTAAACATTTTGTCAATTTGCTCACTCCAAGCAAAATTTCCTAGTTTTTAGACTATATTAGTCTAGGGCTTCTAATCGAAAAAACTGAAAAAACAAGCGTCTTTGAAAAACTTACAAATATTTACGAAAATTGATAAATGAGGTCTTAGAACTTTCAAATTACTTTCAAAAATTAATTTTTTATCATAAAATTGTCTCCCCATAAGAGGTGCCGCCCGGGACCCGGAGCTCCCAGGGCTCCCCCTTGCTGCGCCACTGGGCAATGGCATCACTTGCCTCATCCTAAATCCACCAGTGAAGGTGATCACCCTGCATGCGAACATTGGAATTTTTGAGTAAAGGGTATTGCGAAGAGCAAATGATTCTAGAAAGTTGGATGCGTATCTTTGCTTCACGATCAACTCAAGGAAATTGTTTGTCAAACGTTTGGCGCATTGCAATTCTTTTATGCTGCACATTGAGCAAGTAAAATATAATTTGTAGTTTGATAACTGCAAATCCAGTTATAATTTGTAGAAAATCATCTAAGCTGCTAAAATGTTTCGCCAACAATTCCACTGCAAGCAACCTTTCTTTACAGAATGCTTTCTTTTCAAAGTAAAATGCTTGTGTGTGTTGCTTGTTTCTCACAAAAAAAATTCAGGTTAAAAAAAGATTGAAAAGTTTCTTTTGCAAAAAGCAATTGCAGATTTCTTTAAAAAATGCCACAAAGAACTTTTATGCAGGAATAGTTATTCACAAGATCATACCGTGCGCTAGTTGTGAGTGACCTAAAAGCTTTAAAAGTTTCAGTGACATCAAATTCTACTTCAATAGAAGCTGATAATGTCTACTGAGAGAGCAATAAACCTACAATTTTAAAACAAGTGTGACTGATTTTTTTGCCGGGGACAGGTCTCTCTGCAAGTAAAATTGATTTGTAATAAATATTCTTTTCCACAAAAACCATGGGTTGAGTGTCTCGTTGTGTTCATAGATGAATATAACTTCCATTTCCAACACGTATGTGCTAATTTAAAACCTATCAACCTGTTTACTTTTTCTTTCTTTCAGGGTGGACTAAGTACAAGCAGTGAAATGTGTTTGGCTTACCTGGCCTATTATCCAAAGATTCCCATGCAAGCATGCGAAGCTGCTCCAAAATTTTTATCCTTAATGCAACACTTCGGTATTCACCATGTCAAGTATGTCAAATGATGTAGTGAGTAATTCTAAAAGTGAGCATGCTTTCTGTTTAAAATCATAATGTAATTGACTACTGCATAACGTAAGTAACGAAACGAAACCAACTCTGGTAAGTTGGTGACTGCGCAAATATCCACATTCTTTTTCAACCAAGCCACTCTTGCTAGACCGATAAACGAGATGTTTGCGTTGCAAATAAATTTGCAAACGCTAGTAAATCATGTTTGAAGCAAATCTGGCAAAGACCGATAGGACCGGTATCCAGACAAACTGATAATTGGGTTCATCGGAAAGAGGCTTGCGTTATCAAATAAGACTCTCATCAAAATGTCAACAGACCCATGCTCTAAATCAACACAAGCTATTAAACTTTTTGGGTGGTTCATTTGGAACGAGAAAAGCTACTTTCAACTTTGCTCAGGAGCAATCGTACCACATTACATCTATTGAAGGATCCAAGGGCGGATCCAGCAAGTAAGTTTAGGGGTGGGGCATTTCAGTAATATTTGGCAGTCAAGTATTTTGACGGGTTCATTACTGTGAAAGAGACGAAGTATACTTCAAAATATTGCTGTAACAAAACAATAGACGGCAAGATGGCATGTCATCGTGAATGCTGTTTTTCGAATTGTACAAAATCATGGTGAATAAAGTTGCTTTCGTAGGTTTTAGGGGGGGCGATCGCCCCAATCGCCCCCCTGGATCCGCCCCTGGAAGGGTCTGATAGGGTAATAAGAATTTGTATGTATATGTCGCCTTTCGTAGGCCGGAAATATCAGCAGGTATCGGATCAAACCTGAGCAACGTGTAAAAATGTATCTGTGTGACTGACCATGCCTGCAGGAAACAGCAGCCTGATAGCAGGAAACGCCGATTCTGCAACAACACGCGAAAAACGTTTATTCTAAGATTGAAGTCGTTGCTTCCAGAATCAGAGCTGCTGCATTTCGAAATGTATTTGTTGCTTTTCGCATATTTTTGACAATATCAGCTACTTTTGTGTTAGGAGAAAGGGAATTTTTAAAGCTAGAATTGATAAAAACATACATGAGGAAAGAACGTTTAAACGGCTTGGCTATGATATCTGGTGAGTATTAAATAAGTATAAATAAAAAAATTGTGGGACTTGTGAAAGACTTACCAATGGAAAATTTACTCTTTTCGATTCGAAAACTTCGTTTCATTTTGTTGCTATTAGTGACGTGTTTTTTACTGTAGGTTTCCAAGTAATCCATCGGGCTACAGCTCCATTGCCGATGTCGAAGTAATTTTCCCACTGAACCTCAGAGACAGAACGTTCTACGATGTGGTGAATGACGTACGTTTTCGTGTGTTGTCTGTTGATTTTAACCTTAGTAACAGAAAAACAGATTTTTGTGAACACAATTTGTCCTAAATGTTTTTCGCTTTGCAATAAAGAATTATTACAAACGCTCCTTTCAATATGAACGTGCAAAAAATAACAATTGTTGCAGTTAAGGTAATATGCAAAGAAAACACAACAACTATCCAACATTCAACTCGCTTACTTTTCGTTTCTAAAGGTCTACCCCTTTGTATTCCCATAAATCTTTAACTCTGGTTGCTATTTATGTAAAAAAGTGAACCAAGTACAATATGTCTATAAGGCAAGCAGCTGGAAGATGTCCTGCCTTCTAATGGTAATAGGTTGGATTGTTCATTGTAGAAATCTGGCAATTCTTAAGCAAACCACAACAATCAGCCTTTTCACATTTTGTGCGAGGTCCAAATCACCATTAGTCGAACGAGTGTGAAATTTATCTTTTGTTTTTCAAGATATTTTGAAGTTGATTCGTAGTTTTTTTGACGATTGAAAATGCCTAAGTAATTTGTTTTTTATTTCGATTTCCATTAAGGCTTTAACTCTCCAAAAAAAATTAGGAAAGTCTTATATGGAACTAATTCTACTTTTAATGTCGCATAAAATGCGTACGCTACTGGAACACTTTCATTGTAATCAACACGATTCTATCATAGTCTGCATTGCGACTTAAATTAGATCTTATACAAATCGTGGGACAGTGAAATGACGTAACACGAGCTTGGTACAAAGCAGTGTTTGTCAAACTTGTCTATTCCATCGCCCCCTTTTCACAGTCAACATGTCGTTTCCCTCGTAATCCTGGAAAAGCAAAAACTAGGTAGTAAATTTAAATAATTTTATTTAGAGACTATATTAAACAACTGAACCAAGCCAATATAAATAGCTGAACAAAGCAATTGTATTACCACGCTAACCTTACGTTCAAAATTCTTGTGAAAATAATCCACACTACTGTCGGGCAGATAGACAATCCAGAGCAAAAATTTAACAGTGAATTGCTTTAGCAACAACCTCCAAAGACTATCATAGTAAATTAAAATTTACAAGTAACTAGCAAGTCATAAAGTAGGCTGCTGAAGTTAACTCAGTGATCGATGAGTGGTTGAGTATTTTCACCCCCTTGCTCCTCAAAATCGCCCCCTTGGGGGCGATTCTGTCCAGTTTGAGAAGCACTGGTATCAAACAAATTTTTATAATTTTGTGGTAAACAAACGAAAAATTCATTAACTTCTGGAATTCTAACTTTGTTGCTTCTCCTATCTCAATCACAGATTCCTCAGATGTTGAAAAATGTGGTCAAAATAACTTGTCAGATTTGATTCAGTGTTCTTTTTATCAGTACATTTGATCCACGTAGAAACTAGTGGTTTATATCCACGTCTCATGGGCTTTATTTCAGCCACAGATGTAGAAGACGCGGCTTACAAACGAGTGTGTTTTAAAAGTGGCATAAGGCATGCATCAAAATACGAAGCTATCCGTCATTGTTCTTTGAAAATTGATTAAATTTTGATGGACTGGAATTTACTACTCCTTTCGAATGTTTTTACTGTCGTGCAAATAACCTTTATAATTGCAATAAAACAGAAATGTATTTTTTGCTAATGACAAGCAAATAGGCATAGTACAGACAAAAGAATGTTTTCATGAAGTAATATTTTGAAGATTCACATTTCATTTTTTATCGAACAGATGATGTGGAATGAAACAAGCGGCGATAAATTTTCCCAAGCATTGGAAAGAATGACGAAAATGCAAAGTTGCAAAGGAATATCTGGAAACCTACCGAACGTAAGCATATTAGCTAGAACGCGAAACGTTCTTCATGAAGCTTTCAACTTTGATGTGATGTGAAACGTGAAAGAAACAGTGAGAGTGAATCAAAAAGTGAAGAAGAAAGAAAAGTGAACAACGAAAAGGAAGAAAGATAGAAACAGAAAGAGATAAGAATGAAGCAAACTATCAGTATCAAAATACAGTCAAAAGTATTTTAATCTAATTTTGCCTGAAAGGAATTAAACATTGTAAAACAACAAATAGCTTGATTGGGATTAAAAATGGAAACAATTAAGTAATGTAGTCAGTTACAAAAACAAAAACCAAAAACCAAGTAGCCTTTGAAATTAATCACAGCTAGCATTCAAGGTTATTTTGACAGCTGTTAGAGTTTTCTGAAAACTGTGGCTCTTTGTGCTTAATAATCGCTTTTATAACAGTTTTCGGTAACGTGTCTGTTTTGAAAGTGTGTCACTCAATTTCAACAGAACTTCTGAATTGAAGCAACGTCTCACATGTTTTTTGTTTCAAAATAGTTGTTTTATATTTTGCGTAAGACATGAAATAAAATAGTTTCTATCACAAATGCTCACTTCGTCCACAGTTTTGTCGCAGTTTTTGAAACGGCTAACAAGCGTTTGATTAAATAAGTGTCATATGAAAACTACTGTAAGTATGTTATTGGAGTAAAATATTTGAAAATGCCTGATAACCTGCTCGTGGAGCAATCACTTCCAAGCGGACGCAAAAAAATGATTTCGATGATAGTTGTTTGAAAATACTGAAAAACATGAAAAAAATATTAAAAATGATTTGTACATTTTACAGCACAGATGAATGCACCTTTTCACACATGAAATTAAGAATAAATGCCAATCAAAATCATAAATCGATCCGTGCGACAAACAACTTGTGGAATGCTTTATAATAAAGCACTGTGCAAATTAAATTAATCTGTTCGACTTTTTCGAGCCGAAGAACAATTTATGGTCTTTTAACATTACTCGTCTATAGAACCTTTAGATTTGTTAAGTAACAATGAAAGACCAGTGTCTCAGAATTTNTGATGTAAGCAAGCAGAATATTTTGATATGATAGTTAGTTCCTTGCTNTAAATTAAAGCGAGGNAGCCTCATCCGAGCTATATGTAGTGGNATTCACTTTGGCAGACAATTCAAATCAAATTGCAGGTACTAATCTGAAAAAGCTTGCCGGTATTCTAACCCGACATTAACATTGTCAGATAGCAATGACAGATATTTTCAAGATGATTGGAGAAAGTCAAAGGACGGTATTTCCCAAAGCTAAAAAAAATTTGTGGGTGGTCAAGAAAGACAACCCAAAATACCGTATGATACTCACTTCTTTCTGAACAGCAAAATCAACCCCGGAAGAATCAACCGAAACCTTCAAAACATTGCGGATTTGGAGATAAAAAGCAAGCCACGTTTAGCTGGCAGAATGACACGAAAACTACAAAAAGCATTTTTTTCTGAGAATAGCGAATAAAAGGGCTTTTACTGGCGAAAATGACAAAGAATAGAGTTCAGAACATTGGGCGAAGTGTATTCTAAAAAAGCATTTACGGTGCAAAGTTAGTACAGTCGATATATGAGCAGCAGAGAGGGCGAAACTATCAGGCGATATCACATCACTCAAAATGTCAAATACACCGCTTAAATGTTTTGGGCTTTTTTAATTTCTAAGGTGTCAAATCACCTTATCCTGATAATGGAATAATGAGCGCCGCTAATCAGAGTTAGGGTGATTTCTGTGTCACAAGGATTTTATAGGTGTTTTAGGGACCCGAAACGGGTCCCTAAAATCAGATAAAATTATCATCGGGTCTCTAGAATCAGAGAAAATCTGGTCCCTACAGGTCCATACCGGGTACCTAACATTTTCCTTGAAAAAAAACTGGTTTCACTATACTGCACTTGACTTGTACTTCCTTTGGAATGTCAAGAGTGCTCGGTGGCAACCATATTCGTTTCCTTTGACCCCTTTGCTGAGCGGCTACGTTGGCAATAAATGCTGCATTAGTCGAAGATCGATTGCAGAACCCAGAGAGAAATTTTGCAATGCGGCACAATAGTTTGTGCTGTCCCCAGGCCCCGAGGGTGGTGTAGAGCTTTCTTAACAATTGCAGTTCGATTTCCATCAAATCTACACGTCAATTCTCATAAATTTTTGACAGATCTACATGAACCCCATGTCTCTTACGTTTCAAACGGAAATCTTTCATCTGAAATTAAACGTCACAATGATCGGTACACACCACTGAGAAAATTCATTATCCTATACATACAATCTGCACATGTTCACTCAAGTTATGTTTCTATTCGCATCAGCATCAGGTCTATTGTGNCCATGTTTGACGTGTTTTGTCGCGGATGCGTTTACTAATGATGAAATAAGATTTCTTGACACTTGAATTCAAACGGTCAAAACCCACTCCGCAAAATTTGCTTTTTCGCCTCAAACGTAATCGTGTAGTTTTCTCTGAATTGACATGCGCCGTTTTATCAGAAACATAATAATTTTAAGATTTTATGTCGCCTTTGGCCTAGCGTTTCTATTCTCTATCTTTTGTAGGGATTGCGTTTTGCCGACAGTAGTCAAGTTTACAACTAGTGGAGTACAACATCAGCCTCTACTGTCTGCACGGGGGACGTGTTCCCCCCACTTCTTTCTGAACGGGGGGACATAATATGCCATGTCCCCCCACTTTTTTCTTTAGGTTTTTTATTTGGAGAGGTTTCAAAAATAAAAGTGATGTTTGTCACGTTTTGTGTAAAGAGCTTTTCATGTTAGACGGTAGGCCACTCACAGTCAAGGTGATGTTGAAACAGAATTTGGTGTGGTATCACTGATTCTGTTGGTTTACACATTTTAGTTTCGATTAAATAATTTTTAGCATTTTTCAAGTTTCTGCAGACCGTGGAAGATGTTTAACTGCTTGTTTCCTACTTTTTACCCTGTGTGGCGTACTGATAGACAGGTTATTTTTTTGTAACAGTGAGAGTATTACAGCTGCACATGTGAGAGACCACAGTACAACCATGGTTTGTTCCGTGCAGAAATGTAACTGGCGTTGTTGTAACGTTGGCTGTCACGTATTCCGAAGCAGACAACTTTTAATTTACTGATACTGGTGCATATAATGTTAGAAAGTGGGATTTTCAGGCAACTCTCCGCGAAGATTTTGGCGAAGACAAAAAGCAGCACTATTATGGAGACTTAGTTTGGGATGGGAAGTTTAGCAAAATATTGTTTTCAACCATTGATGAGCAGGATTTCAACCAAAACGTTGGAGAAGTAGCCTACAGTATTTACCGAGCTGTATATTGACCTATAGTACAAAACATAGCGACTTGGCTCGGAAATAAGGATAAAATATACATTTATCCGAGCTTCTTGTAATGTCGCCACAATGGTGACCAGCAAACCCAAAAGNTATTTTTTNCTTGANTCTTACGCTTTGTGCTTGTGCTGAATGCATTAGTTCGTAAGTTATCTGATTTACTTGATTTTAACCAAACCCACAATGCAGCAATGTTCTCATCCAAGTGCGAAACATTTGCTTTATAGATACAGTACATCACACCTAGTTTTGTTAGACATTCTTTTTGTGTTAAAGGTGAAACTTGGTACTTTTTTGCCAATTCACCGTTGTGCATTTTGATTTAATCTCAAATATATCATGGTGTCGTTATGCAAGTAGAACTCTTAGAACGAAACTCTTGACATGGTGCAGAGTTACAAGTCTGGCCGAGCTTAAGTTTGTCAGAATTTTCGGGCCAATTTTGGACGTGCATACAAAACGTTTTTATAATAAACGGTAGCGATTTTTTTCATTCGTGACATAGATTTGTTGCGCTCACAGCGGTAACTTCTCTGACTGAAATGATTGTGATTTTTCTTTAGCTAATTCTATTTGCAAACCCAGCTGCGTTTTTTTATTCTCTGCTCGGATTAGTCTCGCACTGTTTTTGAGAATGTGACAGCCGTGAGGAAATTAGTACGCGATGGTGTTACGTGGAAAAGATCAATTACTCACGCGATTCTTGGCTTGTTTTAAGAAGCCTACAAGCCGACTTTTCTTGTCTATAGCGCTTCCTAGAAAATTTCTCTTACGCCGATAGCGCCATCGTAGATAGTTTCGTGATAGTGTCTTTTTTTCTTGAGATACATTATATCCCACAGTATTATCGTTGACTAACAAGCTACGTTTGTGCCAGATTATGCCAATGTTTTGGTCAAGGTGGTTGCTATTTTGGGTGTGATAAAGCGTGTACCTGCAACTACACCTGCAGACACGCAACCAGTGGTGGTTATGAAGGGGGGATTGGGTGGGCCATGGGTACCCATATTTTTGGCTGCCCCCCTGCGTGCCCCCCAGATTTTGCTTAACTTCTCGTTCAAATTCGTTTGATTGACATATACAGCAGATAACTTTCAACCAGCAAAATTTTGAACATATGAAGACTTTCTGGTGACGGTTCTGACGATATTTACAAGCCTATGTTGGGTTTGATAGGTTTAATCATAGCAAATCAGTCTTCATTACAATAGAAAATCACCATGCAGGAGAGACAATTTATGTAGTCCCCCTACTTTTTTCCATGGCTCCGCAGTGGTGCCATAATTTTCTCATTCTAGAATCGCCACTGCACACAACGTTTTCTGTTGCTACGCAGTTGCGCATATCTTAACTCCCTCTGTAAATTTGGCCTTCAAGCCTAAATCGGGCTTCAAAAATAAATGTCGGGCTAGAGCCAGGTTCGGACTTGTGATTTCGGGCTGGGGCCAGATTCAGGCTTCAAAATGAGGCCCTTTTGCAACTCTGTGTGGGTATGTATGCAGGGGCCAACCAGGGATATCTAGGAGTTTCTTGATATGCCTGGGGCCAACAAGG
>JGI24158J21664_10011081_pt1 | contig 11992 bp, 8 predicted proteins | sample Ectturendosymbi3_FD_21664 | JGI IMG/M metagenome (IMG submission 21664) | reverse complement strand
TAGAGCGAACAGGAGCGGAGATATTCATCCGCAAAGCCACGTTCGAAACAGCTGCTTTTTGCGAACCGCTTGAATTAACCCGGCTCTCAAAGTGTTAATAGTAATGAGCATTATACATTAACACTTTCAGCACCACCCCACGTATATATACGTGAGGGAAAAACCAGCCAAGGTTACCAGGTGATGTATGTATATACGTTCTTAACAAAAATCCTGGTTTTATGGCCCTGGGAGCCAAACCAATGAGCCATTTTTGTGACTCCAGGGTTTTTTGAAAACTTGGCTATCATCCATGTCTTTAGAGCCCATGATCGGCTTTCTAGCTTATCTGGAGCCAAAATTATAGCTCACAAACCAAAAATTGGATATGAATTCAAATCCCACAAAAGGTCTCAAGTGGTCAGTTTGGCTAAAAGCCATAGCTCGCTAGCTGATTGAGCTAGAGAGCTGTTCAAACCCTCTAAAAATTCAGAAAGTCTTTTAGTTTAGAATAAAATTTTTTTTAACTTTTGGGTTTCAGGTTTTTTGTTGATGACGTCATGATTGGGGTAAGCTTTGCAATTTTTGATGATGTCATCGGTTGATCCAATGAGCCAATTTTGTGGCTCAAAACTTTATTGAATTCTAGGCTATAATATGAGTCTTTAGAGTAGAGATCTACCGATATGGCGTTTTTGGGGCCAATACCGATGCCGATATATCGGCCATTAATTCATGGACTTGTAGCCAATACCAATTTTTCCAAAATTTTTAAATCTTGTTTTCTGATTCATTATCAAAAACATAATGTATTCTATACCTTACCTTTTTTTCAAAAACGTCAAAAATAAGGATTTATTAGCTGAAATTTCTCAAATTGCAGCAATTTCAATATTCTGTTTTGAATTTTAATTAATCAATGATGCTTTTGTTTCGAATGCGACATCCAACGCGTGCTTCATGGTTTACCATGTCTGCTTGTTTATGAAAACACACATCTGCTAGCGTTGCTGCAAGATAACTGTCTTGACTTGGTTTGTTGTGCTTTCTTGTCCAAGTTTTCTGGATGCATGAGGAATATAACAGCATTTTGTCAACACCTATTGTGTGGCCATTTTGGGCGATACCAATATATCAGCGAAATCCAAATATCGGCCCAATATATCAGCCAGGCCAAAATATCGGTCTATCTCTACTTTAGAGCCCTTGATCAACTTTCTAGCATTTCTGGGTCCAAAGTTGTGGACCCAGAAATGCTAAATGCAACTTTGGCCAATTTTTTGGCCAAAAAATTTCAAATATTTCAGGAATTCCCTGGGGCAGGAGTGGGAAATTAGCAGCCCGCGGGCCACACATGGCCAGCCACAGAGTTTTCAGTGGCCTGTAGAAACATTCAGGAAAAATTTCCAAATCTGAAATTTTCTCCAACTCATCACGATATATGTTAGTGCTGAGGCCAACTTGAACCAAGAATTGCTTCCATTTCTATCGCTTTGCTTTATCTCCATTAGAAGGTACAGTCCTCTACTAAACATGGCCTTCTCAAAGTGGCCCCCGACCCAAATTAATTGCCCACCCCTGCCCTAGGGGATTAGCGAGGATTTCCCTAGCTAATTTGCAGCATTTTGGCCATAATTCTAGAACCAGAAATGCTAGAAAGTCCATCAACCCTTCTAAAGACTTGTAATATAGCCTAGTTTCCAATAAAAACTAGAGTCAAAAAATGGCTCTTGGCGTTGGTGTCCAGGGCCTGATGAAGTCATCCTAATGTAAACAAAGTATACATAAACATACTCCCATCATATAAACATCAATAAAAAAATGACATCCACATCTAAAATATTTTTTTCTTCAATGCAAACTTTCCCCCATCTTGAGAGGGTTTGAACAGTTCTCTAGCTCAATCAGCTGGTGAGTTATGGCTATGGGTAGAATACACCCCAGGTTAGCATTTGTGGTGGTAAAATTTTTACCAATCTTTAGTTTTTGAACCATCATTTTGGCTCCAGACATGCTAGCAATCCAATGAAAGGCTTTAAAGACTCAGATTATAGCCTAGATTCCAAAAAAAATTGAGTCAAAAAATGGCTTGTTGGGTTGGCACCCAGGGCCAGGTAACGTCGGCCACAAAGGCGAAAAGATCACTCAAAGACTCAAAGAAAACCTAAACCCAAAATGAAAAAAAAATTTTCAGTCTAAACTAGAAGACTTGCTGAATTCGTAAAGGGTTTGAACTGCTCCCTAGCTCAATCGGCTGGTGAGTAATAGTGTTGCAAGCTCTGCCAAAACAGTGGCTCTTGTGCTTCTTAAAAGGTAAACCACCCGGTAGCAGTGGATATCCCTGCAGGGAATCCACCCAGTACCGAAGGTGTTAAGAGTGTTAGACTGGACTGTAGAAATCTTCTAGATATTTAGTCACCAAAAATGGGTTTCCCAAACAAAAATATTTTGCACTAAAAATGCACTCGATGTTTGGAAGCACATTCATGAGTAAGAGTATATATGTTTTCCACCACAAACCAAGTCAAATCTAACACAGAAATCAAATAGCAGACTATGAAACACTGGACAATAGTCTCCAAATTGCTACTAATAACATGTTGGCATTGTTAAAGGAACGATCGTGACAGAGATGCCTCAACCACAAGCATTGCACTGATATATATTTATAATAAAGAGTCCATGGCCCTTGTGCAATGATTTCAATTAGCAAATAGTTGTTATTGTTAAAGACACAGTGCTAAGGGTACGCTAGTGAACATATTACAATTTATTTCACAGGCAAACTAGATTCTTGTATACAACACATCTTCAGTCGTGCAAGCAATAAGAAAACTTACTAGCAAAATATGGACACTAAACAAGAGTTGAAGAAAGGAGACATAAAACTGCAGCAAGGTACACAAAGCAAGAGCAGAAAATTTAGCTTTTTTATTAATGCTGACTGTACCAAAACTCTGTGCATAAGCATGAGCAAAAACATGAGCAAGTTCGCTAAAACTCAAGTAAAGACCCAATTTTAGTAATTTATACCCAAGCATGAGGAAAAGAAGACATTTAATTTGATAATTTATCTACACAAATACCTATACACTCATGCAACCTGTATAAGCACTTTACCACATGGGGAAATTGCTAAAACCATGAATTCATTCATCTCAAATTTCAACCTTCAAATTAAATTACTACCCAATAGGTAGGTTTTTACCTTTGTCTTTTGTGATGCAGACTGTGGCTTCTTCACCCACACGTTTTACTTCTATCTTAACAAGATGTTCAATCTCATTTTCTCCTTTGTCTTGCTTGTACAAATATGACAGTTTCACAGGTTCAAACATAAACAGATTGCAGGCCATTTTTATAGAAAAAATTTAAAATCACTGACTAACCAAAACAAAACAAACAGTTAGCACAGTAAGATACAAATTAAGCATTGTTAGTATAATTTAACTTGTTCCTTCATGCAGCTTAGATTGCACATCATTTTGCAAAGATTGTTCCAAACAAGTCATAATCATTTAAAATGAAGAATCTAAATAAACAAATTGCAAAAATGACAACGTTAACAGTACTCTGCTAACCTTTGCATGCAGGGTTCCCACACATTTCCAAAACCATTTTCAATACTTTTTCATACTAAATGAAAAAACTTATTATCACCACTTATTGCCATTTCTTTTTTTCAAGGTTTTCAAAACTGATTTAACTATTTGATACTTTTTCATTACTTTAAATACTGCATGGGACCCTGTATATTGTTTACAAGATCACTTTTACTCTCAATCTACATATGGGCATTTCCACATTAAAGGTACTCAAAAGCAACAAAAAACTGAAGCAAAGAAAGTGTTAAATAACTATTCATACATCAACCTTAATGAAAACACTACTTGCAAAAAACAACAGATGCCAAAAATGTATATTTTTTGATGCAAACACATGTACCTAAGACGGAAAAAAATCATAAATTTGCAAATGTTTTTTCAGGTGCATTAAAATGATATTAAATTGATTTATTCTCTGGTCAAATAAGTTTTTTGGTCAGCATTAGTAAACTAATCGTTGCCATAGTGAAATTACTTGAAAGTTTTAATCACTAGGAATTTTATCATCTGAATAATATTAAAAGAGATGTCCTTGTAGTCACACTTTTTGTTAGAAGTTTTTTCCTGTAAAAAAGTCAACATATAAAACAAAAAGAAAAAATTATGCACTGTTACTAAGATCAAAACTCAAGATTACAAAAATTGAGCACAATTGCAACTCCTCCACTAAACACAACTACAACACTGTTCAACGAACACAGATTGTAACGGCCATTCGGCACTTCTGATTGACAAAAAATACTCTCTGCGTTTAGCGTGGTTTCTGCATCCCATCATTCTTTTATGCAATAAATTGCAATCGATTCGCTTGGTGTGGGTCACTGCTGTGGCTTTACAATTATTGCTGAATGATAAGTACAAGCTTGAATCATTGCAAGGAGATGGGAGCAAAACTAGGCAGGAGATTCCTCAAACAGCCGGCTGCAAAGCTAGAACCTGTAATTGCTGCTTTGTCCCATTAGTCACAATCTGATTTGTTAAGAAAAAGTTTTAGAAATGAAACACCAAGTCATTTTTTTATGAAAAGGACAAGCTAGTTTCTTTTCACGAATATCAGTGTCTGTGATGGTGTTGAGCAGAAAAAACGAATTTAAAAGGTTACCTGTACTATACATATTTGTAGAACCCACCTCTTACTATACTTTCTTACACCCATAACGCCTTTGAAGACATGTGGTTATTGGTGAAGTAGCAGTTCATACCAGAGGCCTCTCTTGTTAAAAGGGATGCACCTTTTAACAATATGGCAATAATTTTTTTAATTAACACTTTAGCAATTCAATGCTGTTTTGCTCACGTAAGCATATAATTGACTTAATTGCACATTTTTCTGTTTAGAGTAAGCTGGCATGCTTGTTTATTTTAGATAGTAATATCTGGGTTTTTTTTAAGTAAAATTATAAGTACTTGGTATGGACCTGAAAGGACCTGAAAAAATTCCAACTAAATTTCATATAATTAAAGGTGTTTCAAGCGCCATCATTAGCCCATGACGATGATGGTCAGATCGCTTTGTCATTTCATTTGTGAATCTGATCTTAGATATTATTCTACACAGATATTCCCTGAAATCATGTACATGTTTGTATGATATGCTCCCAGCTCAGTATTTTCACAGCCCAGTCACGTAACTTTCTCTGATTCTAAGGACCTGATTTTCAATTCTAGGAACCCAAATCGGATCCCTAAAACACCTTAAAAAACCTGGTAATCTAAAAATGGCTAAATCTGCAGTTGAAAAAAAAAGTATATTCAAAAAATTAAAGGAAAAATATGAAAAATATTCAGAAAAGCAAAGAAAGCAGATGAAAAACTATAGGGCTAAAGATAACTTCAAAATGAGTCATACGCCAACAACCGAAAAAAATCAATGCTTGAAGCAAAAAGAAAATTTAAGAGGGAAAGAAAACAACAATATCGAAAATCTAAAAAGAAGGATGTTGCCCAACTCCTTTTTCTGTCTCCAGAGCAAGCAGTATGTCACCCTTTGGGTATGCGTTCAAATGTAAGTTAAGGGTATGGCAATCTGTAAAATGAGCAAAAAAGGTTTACAATTTAACCCAAACAAAAGACGAGCTGTTATACGAAGACTTGCTTGGGAAGAAATCAAGATCAAACCTTTTACAAGCAGTAGCACTAATCCAAAGAAAAAGAAGCTAACACAAAGACAAAAATGATGTACCCAACTTTTTAAACATGATGACATTTCAAGGCAATCACCAGGAATGAAGGATTGCATCAATGTTTTTGTTTGATTGAAAAAAAAGTGAAAAAACAAAAACATTATTTGACTATGTCTGTACTGAAGCATATGAGACTTGGAAATCAGAGCATCCACAACGTCAAATTGGAAAATCTCAATTTGCAAAACTGAGATCTAATTTTGTATTACTAACAAGTGAGCTACCAAGAAATATTTGCGTGTGCAAGATTCATGAAAATTTTATTCAATGCCTGAAAGCTCTTCACAGATTCAACAGCATTTTTCCATTGTATTATGAAAACTTCTATGTGAAAAACTGATTGCATGAAGATCAAGTTGTAGTGATATATTCAATTTTTTTAGCTTCAAGATTGGTCATTCCAGTATTCTAGTTTGATTACTTTTAGAGCCTGTGTTGTTGTGGCTATCATTCAGCATTTGCCAAGCGGTTGTAAAATAATGTTCGACTACCACAATCTGTGCAGCAATGGATTCTTCATGTTTGATAGTTTTCCGTTTTTGAGTGAAATTTTCAATCAATAAATTTGCTGCTTCATTAACATGTGGATTCATTTGCTTGCATGCATAGCATAGGAAGCATAATTTATATCACTATGGCTTTTCACAGATATCTTCATTTAATTTTATTACAAACTTTGTACTGAGCCAAAATTGGTTGCTTATTAGTTCTTGTTAGTTGAATTTAGTTATAAATTTGAAATTCAAGTCAAGTTCTGATGGATGCAGACTTCTGAATAATTAAAAGTGATTTTGAACAAATTTTTTTTAGTCAACTCATTTAATTCTCAGCCTTGTATCAGAATAATTTAATACTGTGAGGCTTATTTTGCAAATAAATACAAAGAAGTGGTCATAAAATAAAAATGTCCCGTTAGTCACAATTCACTGAGACATTACAGTTATTTTTTGCTGAGACAAATGGTCACTCAAACATTTCAGTAATTTGTCTCACAGTTGTATTTAAATTCGGCAGAACAGTGTTCATTAGCCTATAATTTCACACCTTCTGACCAAAATGACTAAATTTTACAGGTCAGAATAACATGCTCTGCAAATATCTCCGTTGCCAAACTGTAACTAGCAAATATTGAAAACTAAAGTATGGATTTAAAAACTTGATATATTGTTCACACAATATTACCAAATGGAAAGTATCTATGCAGTCAGTGAGTAGACTATAAAATTTGATTTTTCTTATTTGGTACTTTTGTCCCGTGTCCAGATAGTCACAAACAAATATTCAAATGACCAAAAAATTCAAATACAGATCATTTTTCCAAACATGTAAACAGTAAGTGTGAGTTATCACTGGCAAATGCTACTAGTTTTAGTTTTCTTCTTCATTTCATGTTTGCTACAGAAATGAAAAAGTAGTCAAACTGTCCATTAGTCACATTTGTATTACCCATATCTGTACAGACTAGAATTTCCAGAGGAGATACTGGTCTTTGATACACGATTGCTATGCACAGAAGATGATAACAGTTGTTATCGAAACGTTTGCAAGATGTCAGTTGTATCGTTTGCTTTGGCCGTAGTATTTATTATAGATACTGGTCTACATACAGATATGGATCCTAGTTCTAATGGATACTGGCTATAATGTTTCTCCTGGAAGTTTGTGCATTTACATATGAAAATATGTAGAGAAATAGCGGATTCAACAAATGAAGCACATGTTTGTGCCTCAGTTACAAGGTGTTTTACGAATATGGCAAACTCTCATAAACTGCCCATTACCTAACACGATTTAACAGAGAAACCCCAGTACCAAATGTGCTAAGATGCTATGAAGCTGCATTTCAAGAGTTGAATGAACATCAACTTGCTCATCATACACTGGGCATGGCTAAAATTAAAAATATCCACAAAATCTCATTTGCATAGTGTACAAATACCTGGAAATCGGCCTAAAACCAGCAGTTTTCGGTTGCCTTGCCAACGCCATAGCTCCTCCGTTGATTATGCTTGAGAGCTGTTCAAACCCTTAAAAGATTCGGCAAGTCTCGAAAAAAAAATTTTGGTTGGGGATTGCGGATTTTTTGTGAGTGATGTCATAAATGAAGCAGTTTTTAGGCCGTTTTGGCTCATGTTACCTGGCCTAAGGCCCAACCGCTAGGCAGAAGTATTTCGCTGAAGTTTTCATAGGAAACTAGGCTCGAGTCCAAATCTTTTGAGCCTTTGATCGACTTTCTAGCGTTTCTGATTCAAAAGTTATGATCTAAAATAAACAAATTAATTAATTATCTAATTAATCAAATATTTTGTTTACTTTAGAATAAAAACTTGTACAGGACGATCCTCAAGCAACATATTCAGCGTTAACCAAAGGAATGTGTTCCAGATGGACCCATTTCCAAAGATCAGTGTCACACACAAGTGATTTATTTGAATCCCTAGAAAACGCTATCAGAGACCAGCTATTCCCCACTCGAGAGGTATGTGATGCACAAAGACAACTGCTGGCTCTTCCTCTCAGGCATGGTGGACTAGGTCTGACAAATCCTCAGACGACTGCCAAGTGCCAAGACCATGTTGATCACTGCAGAACTAACAGACCAAATCTACAACCAAAAACTCAACCTTGAATACAACCCTTCAGACCAGCAAAACACCAGAACCACGAAAAGCCAACTATGATAAGAACAGAACACAGAATGCCGCAATTGCCAGAACAAACTATCTGATGAACAGACCACTGAGTCAAAACAACATATAAAAGGAACAATGGAAAAAGAGGCATCTTCTTGGCTGTTAGCCTTGCCAATTAAAGCAATTGGATATGCACTGAACAACGATGAATTCATGGATCCCGTCTGCATCAGATGGATGGAAGGTAAAGGGCATACCCATGCACTGTGCTTGTGGAGAGACAGTGGCTAGGGAACCACCTCGCATGACACGGTTCGAATAAAACACTGAGTTTGTCACTCAAGTGTCACCATTGTGATAGCATAGCGGTAGCGTTTATATCTGCTATGCCAATGGTTTACAGTTTGGCTCTCATCTTGGCAATTTTGCTTTTGGTAGTAGTGCATGCACGTTTCAGTTCATGGAACCAGTTGTTCTTTACTATTTTCAAAAGTTTCTGAACTTTAGGTTTAGGGGTTAGCTTTACAGGTTAGTATCAGGGTTGACATTACACATGGGCATCGAAGGAGGGCCTCCCCCCTGGATTTTTAAAATTGCAGCAAAAAAGGTTGTGTTCTTAGTTTTGAGTGGAAAAAAACTTATTTCACCACTTTTGGCTTCCCCTACAAAAATTTTTTAAAAAATCCCCTAGTGGTCCCCTCTTGCAAAAAATCCTTCTGACCCCATGACACTAGTTAGGGTTACAGTTAAGGTCAGGTTTAACATTTACCTTTTACGTTTACTACATTTTTATCAAGCCTACTGCACTCTCATTGTGCCTCACTGTCATGTTGTGGCAGTCGCACAAGGTGTCAAATATGAAGATCCACAGGTGGTTCTCTAGCCACAGCCTATATGCAAGTGGGCAGTTACACTTCAGTAAGGCACAACTCAGTGAGAGACTGAGGCTCAGATAATGAGAAAGGTCTACAGAGATGTTCAGGTAGAACCCAAACTTCTGTCAACCAATGAAAATGATTTGGAAAGAAAAGTCAATACTGCTGACCAGGGTTTTTCTAAGGCGTTTTATGAGTTCAAAACAAACCCATAAATTTCGTGTGCTGACCCATAAAATTGGTACTTCCACATTAATTGTGGACAACCATGAAAAGTTTTAGCTAAATTGAATTGTTGCTTCAATCAATGACCAAAACCGATTTGTCTCACACCAAACAAATGCAGTGCAGACAATAACCTCGCCTATTCATCATACTCATCTCTGAAATCCCATGCAATGCAACAATGAATAATTTGACAGCAATTACGAGATAAACAATTACATCACGCAGGTTTTTTTAAGGAAAATCTCAGGTATCCAATATGGACCTGTACGGACCCAATTTCTCAAATTCTAGGGACCCGCTGATAATTTTCTGATTCTATGGACCCGAATCGGGTCCCTTAAAGACTTTTACAAAAAACTGACGTTATGTCATATTTAACGCTTTGAATGCCACTGAGTCTGGCGCTTTTAGCAAGCCACGTCTTTTCCATGGTGTCAAATGTTTTCAGCAAGCCAAGCCTTTTCCAGATTTATACATTCACTTTCTTGTGGGGGTATATTCAGAACACAGTTAATGTCACAGCAAAAATGTAAAGCTAGCCATTCAAGAATAAAGCAGTATTTTTATAGTCAGCCTAAACAAAAATTTCTTGCTGTTAGCCAGCAAAATGTGCCAACGCCAGCAGCTGTGACTGCAAAAATTATTTTGAATCTGTTGTGCAGGAAGCACAACATTCAACTGTTAGAATCTCAAAAGTATCGTCAGTTTCAGCTAACAGTCAGTCATACGCATCTAACAATCAGACTTTTCAATTATGGATTATGCTGAAATGTTTTGATGAATCCCCACAAATGAATGTGGTACTCTGCATGCTGAATGATATGTTTGCTATGCTCAAAGCATCCAGTAGTTCCCACTGGCCAAGGAAAGAATGGTAATATTTACATTTCAGAGCCTGCTAGGCCTCCATTCCCATACTGCCTGAACAATCATCTCAGCTCTGATTAACTCCGAAAGGCCAATAGCCTGAAAAAAACAATGCATTTCACTATTTCATGCTAATCATCAGCATCGCATTTCAGATAAACTTAGCATGGTAGCTGAGCATGTACATCTCACTGGGTTTTGAACGAGATGGCGAATCGAAAAATAGCTTCCTTGCAAACCTTGATGGACCGCATTGGCCATAATGATCGGCTTCGCGACCTCCACCATAACAGTTATGTGGCAGTAACTGAGACCATGCTGGGCTAGTATGGTCAACAAGACAACCAATATTGCTGCAATTGTGCTGTCCATTCCACTTGCCACGACCTGGCTAGAGCAAAGATTTTCAACACTGTGCCATGTTAAAACCAAGCAACAAAACTGGTTGTTTGATGCAACTCTGAACGCTCTCATAAAAGTTTCAATGAACGGTCCAGAAAGTCTTCAATGGAAGGGTTGTACGTTTGTGGATCGGGGCTTCAAATTTTGAAAATTGACAAAAACTCCACTGATTTATAGTATTTCATATTTCAATTTGGGGGGCCTGAAGTTTTGTTTGGAGGGCTAACAACACCAAAGTCCCCCATGCCGACGAGACCGAGCCCAGAACAGCTCAATGATGAGGGTACGCTTGAGATTCCTCATGAAATTTGTGATTGAAATGGACAAAAGCAAATAATAAACGGAGAGCGACACAGGGAACACTAAAGACCCTAGAATCTGCAGATGACAAGTAAGAAACCCATGCTTTCACTGATGAACAACAGCTGTTTAATGAAGTTGAAAAATTTGTTGAAATGTTTGTAAATACAATAGTACTAATTGTGTACGTGACTGTCAATACTGTAATAAACAATACATTTAAGAATTATTTTGTACGTTTTGCTAAAAATAGCGGCCTCATAAAATTTCTTATTGTTCCCTTAAACCAAACCTTTAAAAAAGCCTTGCTGCTAACAACACAAGGTTGGACATTTCTGTGATAGGACTGCGGATAGCTGTGAGAAAACATTTTTCAACATAAGGATCACACATCCTACCTCACAGTCTTATTCTGGGAAGTCCTTGGCAGAGATTTACCAAAACCATTTAAAAGGATAAGTAAAGCCAAAGAGTGATTAACATGGAAAAGTCTTCATTCAATCCCCTTGTCTTTACAACAAGTGGAGGGATGGCACCAGAATGCAACAGAGTCAACAAAAGACTGGCAGAAAAAATAGCTGAAAAGCATAGCAAGTCATATGCATCTGTTATAACATCCATAAGGGCAAAACTCTGATTTGCCCTTTTGAGGAGCATCCTCACTGCAATACGAGGATTTCGAGGCAAATGAAGTGATGTCCACCTCCAAGACCTCACGGACATTGACTTCAGCTTAATCCCTAGGTCCACAATCATATAAAGCTGAACGATGGTGTCAATGACAAGACACTGGTTATATCTGTGAAATAAGTGTTTAGTTCACATAGTGCCATAAGTTGTGACTTTTTGTGAAACTCTACCTTAGAAGTAAATGCTTCTTACTTATAAACATACGTGTTTTTCATGTACGTAACACTTTT
>JGI24158J21664_10011078_pt1 | contig 11994 bp, 5 predicted proteins | sample Ectturendosymbi3_FD_21664 | JGI IMG/M metagenome (IMG submission 21664) | reverse complement strand
CAAATGCAATCAAAAAAATATATAATTTCGTTACAGTTCAGCGTTTTTTGTGGGACTTCATACGAGTCGCCTCTTGGTTTGTTGACATTCGCCAACTGTGTCAGTTACCAGGGCTACAACTGTGTCAGTTACCAGGGCTACAACTGTGTCAGTTACCAGGGCTACAACTGTGTCAGTTACCAGGGCTCACCACTAGGAGCTTGTCAACTTGAGCCACAAATAAAAATTGGCCCTGAGGGGAAGTCGGCCAATCCTCGATTATAACATCCTCTGCTCTCCGAACCGCCTGGAAGATCTGCGGTCCCCTAACATCAACAACACTAAATGGCTTGAGGAGCCTGTGGAATTTGTTTGAACGGCCGCTCACACGCACGAAAAAGAAGTTCAGCGGTCAGATTTTCAGACATTTTATTTGATGAAAACTTGCAGTAGGCCTACACGCAACGTCTTATTTCTCAATTTGTGGGTTAACTTATTGACCGGAAAAAAACGCAACTGTAAGAGTTTTTGAAACGTAAACAAAACTTAAAAGAAAAGATAAGGTAATGTTTTCGCTCCCGTGTTGTTCTTTGCAATGCCAAAAAAAGTCTCAACCGAATATCAAAACATTTCACACTGCATTTCGCATTAATAAAAGTCGAAAGGAAAACATATTTTCAATAAATCATTGAATGTTTCTACAGTGACATGTTACGCTGACAAAGATTTCTTTACTTGCGGTTGCAATGCAGTGGAAAGTTTCAACAAAATCTTTCGCAACGACAAGCCCAGTCTTCAGCTGTTCTCTACAGGAACCTGAAATTACTTCCCTCGCACGGTTTTCGTTAGTGCAGAGCTCTGTCTGCAATATGGCAGACCTTTTATCAACACCAATTGTGAAGCTGGTTTACGCCGGATATCTGCACAAGGCTGCAAGTCATCTGGTGTATGAATTAAACAGAACTTTGCTGGATATTTTCGGTACCAACAATATTGCAACTGATTATGGCAAACCCGAAGTGCTGCTACTTTTCTTATTACTTTTCAGAATTTTCACATAGTTTTAATTTTACACAAGTTCACACAAATTATCAGATATGGGAATCCCAAGGTACCATTAGTTTTAAAGATGTAATGATTTTAGCTTAAAAAGTTTGTGAATTACACCTAAAAGCTGATTTCATATTCGAGATATTTTTTAAATCTGTGTTCATCTGCAACAAGCATTAATTTTTATACTGAAAAGGTTCTTTCACGAAAACAATAAATGTGACTTTGTTCACCTGCAAATCAGAAACAACAGGTAAAAACTTCGTGATGATAGTTCATATTTAAATTTTTCATGTTTGTATTTGCAACTTGCATGTCAAAAATATGACCGCGGAAAAATATATTGTTATAGTTCTTCTGCCAATTATTTTCGCAAACACAAAGACAGTTGGGAATTTTACTTTCTTGTATGTCAGGAAATAGCACATAGCCAAAACAAAATGTGAATACTAATAAAATGCATACGTCCACTGGCGTGGGGCCAAATATGGGTCCACTAGCGTTTAGAAGTGGTTTAAGACGTCCTAGCACGGCGCTGTAGGCTTTCCCCTAGGAATAAACCCCATTGTAAAAGATAGGTTGGCAGTCGTTTTAAGGCGTATGAAGGCTGTCCTCAGATCACGATGTAAGCTGTTCTCCTTGGCATAAACCCATGCTTAGGCGTGGTGTAATTCCATAGCTGAATGTACTGCACGTAATCAAGGAGATTAAGATTATAGTTTAGGATGTTCTCTGCACGAGGTTGATTTTGAAGATCAGAACGGCAGGCTTCCCCTTATGAATGCTATGAGATATGAACAGCAGGCAGCCCACTAAGACGTCAAATGCAATGCAGGACAACGTGGCAGAACATCTAGTTTTCGAGATGTGATAGTCGTCTGCCTAACCTAAGGGCATGGGCGTAACGAGGTTTGATGGCACCCGGGAAAGAAGCAACTTTGGCGCCCCCATGTTCGAAACTGAGGTCTTTCGGAAGCAAACGTACTGTATTGAAGAAAGTACTTGTGACATTGTAGAGACTTTTCGACGCCTCCCGCAGCCATCCGGCGCCCCCGCAGTGATTTGACGGCCCCATAGCGACTCGGCGCCCGGGGAATTGCGCCTCCCTTGCCCCCCTCGTAATGCCCCTGGCTAAAGGATCAAACCTATCATTATCTACATCTGCATAAACCTATGATTAAGGCTGTCTTCAGGCAGCAGCTTGTGTAGCGTTGGCGACAGAAACGATTTGCGAACGAAGGTTTGAGTGGCAGGCGCTACTAAGTGGGGAAAGAGACAGCGACAGGAACGATTTGTAGATGCGGTACTCAGCGCCGCTATTAGGACTGTAAAGGGGGCGACACTATATCTGCTGAATGACATGGTTGAAGACTCTGGCGACAAATTTGAGTCAAATGTAGCATTTTGGTGAAGGGATCATGCGAGAGGATGAGTTACAGTAAATATAGCATTCGAGAGAAGTGCGCAGCCTAACGTTCGAAAGAATTAGTGTTTATGTTTTGTAGGCATTCAGTTGAGANGCGAATGATTTAAATAAGTGATTCTTAACTGGACGCAGGTCTTCCCAGGGGGCGCAAATAAATGTCCAGGGGGTGCGAGCCCTTACGCGCTCTAAANCATGGAAAGCTTGATCAATAAATGTAGGGGAGATGTGGGATCTTTGACCAGGGTGGGCTCAATGACCACAGGCTATTTCTCGTCACCTAGTGAACTTGNGTTCTTGTGGTTTTGGCAGTGAAGCTTAGATTGCTTTCTTGTTGCCCATGTGTGTTTTAAAGGAGCTATAGCTGACAAATCAATTTTTGTGGGCTAATTTTAATTCCGAGGGAAGAAAGTAAAATTTTGGTGCCTGCGTTTTTTTTGCAAGTGGCAGGCAGTTTTTTTCGAAAGATTTTTTGGAAATGTGATGTGGTCAAGGAAAGACTTTAAAAACTGCAAGACGTTGAGAGTTGATACTGTACACTTTTTTTGTTATGACATGTAATGCAAAAATGGCGTCGGAAGGGACCTTTGAACCATGCGAGAAAAGGACCAATGACCCGGCGGTTTAAAAGATCCCCTAGCATATTATTTAATGTCTCCAGCTTAAACATGCCTACTTTCAAATTAGTAAATGCAAAAAAACGATTGTTTATAAGAAGGCCTTAATAATGCGTTGAGCGATGTGACGGAGCATCATATTAGTCTGCGAAAATCATCCAAAGATGATAATATTGATTGAGTATGTTACGTCGATAGATCAAAAAAAAAATTAAGGTCGTCATTCTGTCAGAAAACATTCGATGGCTGCTGTAGACAGGTGCGTTGATAGACATATAAAAAGGTTTTTGCTGATATTCGTGATCCATTTTCCAAGCTATACAAAGCATCTTAGCGAAGTATGTACGAACCAATCATCTAAGCACAGTAATATGAACCATCTAAGCTCAAGGTTTTGAGCACAGCTAAAGAGAAGCCAAACATGTATATAAAATCGTGAGGCGTCAACTATCCGCGTCGAGCGATGCGAGAGATATTATAAACTCAGTACATTAACACAGTGACACAGCAAATTATTACTCCTTAACCGAGCCGGAAATTGGTGATGTACTGAGCGGATCTTTGGACCAAATTATTGAGGCGGGTTGTCACTGCATTGTAAAAGTTTATTCCAATTACGAAAATTTCAAAATGCTTGTAGAAGTGGTGCTAAGGAGACCTGAAGATGATGGTGACTTTGAAGTAGCCCACAAAGCGCCTTGTGATGTTTTGGGATTTGATACTGATTTATCTCAGCAGGGACGCTGGAAAGGGGTGCATGACGGGGGCACCGCCTCCCTTGCCTTTTGAAATGGGGGCGTAGGTGCCCTTACATGACAGCATCATAGGAAATTTCATAGGCAATAACGTTGCCTCCTTCATAGTTAATGTTATGGTTTATAAAGATCGACCTGAAACAAATTTATTGCAGCTTATCGCGCACCCACAAAATTCATAATGGTTTTCTACAATTTCTGCTATTGTTTTTGAAGTAAAGGTCGTTGCTGCGCAAAAACAAGCATAATTGGTGACGATTTGTTTGTTTGTTTACAGACTTCCATTGCCCTCAACTCTTATATTGCCCCCCCCTGCCCTACTGCTGTTCCGGCGTCCCCGTATTTCAGCGTAGAATGTGAAAGTGCTTAAGACTGAGAAACGGTTGCAACGTGCGGCAACCAACCCAGGGTGACAATTCAATTCGCATCTCTGCAGTTACATCGTAGCCCGCTTCGTTTCGTTACTAACAGTCTTTCGTTGCAAATCGTTACATTGTATAAATTGCGTTGCAACGAGAAATCTTGCAGCAGGCTGTGTTGAAATCTCTGTTTTTGGAAGAACACGCTGTATTGCACCTAAATATGGCAGGAGTCTTGGAGGTGGTGCGGAGGTGGAGGTGGTGCGGTGATGGTGCGGAGTCTTGGAGGTGGTGCGGAGGTGGAGGTGGTGCAGAGGTGGTGCGGAGATGGTGCGGAGTCTTGGAGGTGGTGCGGAGTCTTGGAGGTGGTGCGGAGGTCCCACGCCGGTGGTTCATTGATCCCGCGCGTGTGGGACAAATGAGCCAAATAAATTTATTTTTCACATCAAATTTTCAGCCACTTCCTGAAATTATATCCTACTGATTTTTTTGTATGTGGATAGTAGAGAGAGATGATTATGATTCATGCTAAATTTTGGAGCCTTGCTAGCTAAACTTTGCGACTTATGACCCAAAACGTAAAAAATGGCTCATTGGTCCCACATCTCCCCTACCAATAAATACAATATTTAATGTCAGGGGGGCTTGAAACAAAGAACAATTACTTAAGGAGGCGTGGTAGAGAAAGAACCGCTGATTTAAATGTATTTAAGAAATGATCAGAAAATTGTATGTAGATCATTGCTATATCTTATAAGCAATTGATATCTTGGGTAGATGCAAAATATATAACATGTTTTCAAATTTCAATATACAGTGATAATATTTGACAGTTACTAAAATCACATCCCTTGATGAGGAAATGATTAGTCGTGATTTAGAAATCATCATTTTAAAAAGTGCTTGAAAGTTTGCACTATTTATGCAACGCAGTTTGAAAAACTTTCAACAAATAAATATTTGATTGTAAAGTTTGTCAACCTAGATTTCTAATGATTCGCAAGACTGACATAATATGCCATTATAGAATATTTTTTGCGAACCTATAAAATATCTAGACCATCGTGATAGGTTTGTTTTAATCAGGGGTGCTGACACTTTTTCAGCATGCGAGCTACTTATAAATATGAACTAGTCAAAATTATCTGCCTGCTACAAAAATGTAAAACAAAAAGTGTTATAGCTTAGGCCAGTGTTTCTCAACCTTTTTAAGACACGGAGTATTTTCGGACCAGTGTAAATCTTTGCGGACTCAAGATAGACTGAGACTACGAGAATGAATAAAACACCAGTTCTAGCAAATTCGGTTCATCGCCCACATTCACAAGTTTCAATGAGAATCTTTCTCTGAGTTTGTTTCACAAGTTTGTCGAAATAAGGGCCTATGGTCGTCAACGCCCACCTGATGTCGTCTTCTGCTTGAAGTTGGTATCGGTGCCTGGTTTTAAAAATAGTTATATCGTTGAAAAACAGCTTTACAACGGTATGTTGATGGAAAAGGAAAAAGAGCTTTTGTTGCCTGCCGACACAGATCAGAGACATTTGGTTGCATTGTCTGGACATCCACTGAATATTGAGTCAGACTTTACAGCTGCTGACTTTGCAGCTCAATCTGCTGTTCGGCAATACAGTCCACTTCACAATGAACCTGCAGCTCTGGCACATCAACAGGACTTCGCACCCAGTTAAATGTTTTTTATGTAATTGTGAGAAGGGACATATCTATCCATCTCGGGGAGATGTAGTGGAGCGTTCAAGAAAGATGTGACGAATGCAACGCAATTAATTTCTACCTCTTTCGCAAATGCATTTGATGCTAAAAACCCAGATATTCCTCCATTTTCAATTTGATGGATCCACAACTGTAGTTTATTTTTAAAAGCGACGATGACTCGGACACATCTAAAAGTATTTTACCTTTCCCGTGTCTGGAGCTATTCAGCTGATTCAAACGTATAAAAAATCCCCCAAGAATAGCTATGTCGATGCATCGTTCAGCAAAGTTATGATTCTCTTCTTTTAATAACGCACCGGTGCTATTGCGTGGACCACGACCTCGAGCATCTTTCCTCATGAGCCAACGGATGCCCTAATGAAACAAATGTCCACTGTGTTCCGCCGCCATCTCGCCAATCAAAGCACCAAATTAACGAATACGTAAGGGGCGACTTTTGATATGATTAACAGCAGATGAAAGAAATCTATTTAAAAACTGTCAGATATTCTTCAATTTCTTCGCTGTCTGATTTTTTCTAGGCGAACTACCTAAATATTTTTGTTTTCCATTTTCATAAATTCATAGTCTTTTTTATTCTTATCATGACCGAATAGGCACGATCGGCGCAAACATACACGTTGTGAGTTCGCGAAAGCTGATATTTCTTAGTGAAGGAATCTACTTTCTTAAATATTTCTTTTCTTGTCCTATGTTTGGCAAGTGGACAGCAAAAGAGAAATCGTTCCACGTAGTCCTCAGTCGCACGGTATCGCACGAACACCATGAACATCGTTTCCTAAATCTGCAGTCTCGCCCACCTCTGAAATAAGATTTCCACTTTGCTTCGCAGCAACAATAGTTTGTTTCAGAATATCGATTGAGTTCTTGGATGCACCACTTGATGGTGTTGTTTATAGAAGAACCATAGATAACTTATGAGCTCCGGCAGGTGTGTGCAACTCGTAGCCCGTGGGCCAAAAGTTGCCCGGGAACTGAAGTTTTGTGGTCTATGGAGTGTGGCCCGCGGGACAAAAACTTAAATTTCATTAAGAGAAAAATAGTATGCTGTTTACCTACCCTTATGACCACATCAGTTCACCCGCACCTGGTATTCACTTTATCCAGACCACATTGCTCCACAAGCAAGCATACGGTTCTAAAACTTAATGTCACACCACTGACCTGAAGGAAATATCGGGAGTGTTATCGGGTTTGTAGATCGTGGCCCTGCACGAGGTTGCACTGGTGCCTGGTGATGTTAGGAAACCCAATTAGTCTTAGCTAACGAAATAGCGACAGAACTCTTCAAACTCAGCGCCCAACCGCAATTCTGTCTAAACCTGAACCGCAACTGCTCTGCTGTCCACACCTCGAGTAACAATGGCGATTTAATCAAACAAACACACAGAGAACGCAGATTAAGGTTATTGCCAATCTTCAGTGGGCGGCAAACGAATGGTCTAACCCGCAGAGCTTGACACACGCAGTTGTGACCCGTGGACCAATCTGGTTATGTGCATTTGGCCCGGCAGTGCTGCTCGGTTGCCCACCGCCTGAACTACGGCATTACTGCACATTACCCTGGCTATTTTCACGGCTGCTGGTTTGACCAAGCTTTCACCTGCTGTATAAGGCGCTTTTACTCTTGCATTTTTCCAAGCAAAAGAAAAAGCACGCATAGCTTTACTATGGGAGTAAGTTTTTACTCCTGAAGTAGATCGACGATAAGTACGACTTCACGTTATCTGGTGTTTTTTCTCCTTAAAAACTCAAAGATTTTGCCAACGTATTTTACTTATTTCAATCGATGGTTAAGCTTCTGTGAGAGATCCGTGAGCAAGGACTTCTAAGCATAACACGAACTGTGACCGGATTTCACCGTTTACCACGACTGAAGTAAATCCAAGTTTCGAGTAGTTGTCATACGCAAACGCCTGCTTTCGTTTAGCAATTCAAAACTAAGACGGCAAAAAACAGACTGCAGTTTAGATAGCAACTTTGAGCTTAAGCTGCTGACCACACTACCTCAAAAGTATAAATGCCATGTGGAACAGCAAATTTTTGACTTTTTCACGCTTGTTAGGTGCATGTCAATCACTGTATGAACATAAACGTCGATGGCAGAAAATTTATAAGTTATTATTGTGTGAGGGTATTACAACTTGCTTTCCCCTAGTGCTTGCGGACTCATCCAGATCCTACCGCGGACTCATTTGAGTCCGCGGACTCTCGGTTAAGAAACACTGGCCCAGGCCGAGGAAAGGTTGGATGCACAACTACATAACTCAAAGAGTTCATGCTCAATTTGCCTAAAATTTTCAGGAATAATGTGTTTAGTTATTGAAGACCATTCGTGCAAAATGTCGTTGCAAAACACCAAATACCAAAAAGGTATGGATGTTTAAGAAGACTTTGAAACTGGATTACTTCTTAGCCAAAGTTTGAGCTTTAAGGCATATCAAATGTATGTCGCGGCCATATTAATGTGTTTAGTTTCAAATCGGCACAAAAACACAAATCTACGAAATTTAAGTTATATTTGTAGCACGTCCGTGTTGTCAGAGAGGATTTCTGAGATGTCTTGAAATTAAGGTTACATCGCCATTAGATAGGATACAGCAAGTTGGTGCTGCAGAAACAGCTTCGGAAAGCGTTAATCCTTGTGTTTACATGCGGTTAGCGATTACAAGCGGTTAGATACAAGTTTGTATTTCATGATCACCAACTGCCATACGTAGCTCATCCCTTAGGTAAAAGTCGGCCATGGCATGAATTCCCTTACACTATACACAACGTTTGATTAATCATGGGGAATTGGTAAAACATTCTACTTTTGACCAGGTTCGACTAAAAGCTGAAGTGGGATAGGTTCCTTAATCAGTTTCGTTGATTTGCGCTGAAGTATTTTTTGGCTTATACATTAAAGGCTTGATTGACTTGAAAATTGTTGGTGCAACTATTTGGAATTGGGGGGCAATTTCTTCCATTGCCTCCCACTAGCTACGAGCCAAGCCATATTTGTGCTGTGTTGGTGAATCTCATAATTAAAGACTATGAAATTTCATACAAATCTTGTTGTTTCAATCTTTTCTATGTGAATTGTCATGATAAAAATCTATACTCTCCTCAAATAACTTTAACGTGTAGCGTAAAATCGAAATCCAATCAATTTTTTCTGTGCAAAACCTCAATAACATCTGTGTAAAGACTGAAGCACTGAGCTATTTTTTCAAGGATGCTGATCATTTTATGGATGAAGGCTGATGTATTTGTTTTTAAGATGTTTTCAAATTACCTATTTAAAATCATACTTTTTCCCGAATAGATGTTTTGAAAAAAATCAGTAAGTTTGAAACTTAACAGTGATTTCATTTGCTGTACTTTACCACAAAAGTACGAAAAAAGACATAAAATTACAAAATAAGGTAATTTGGAATGTTTACGATCCACAAGATATCAGTTTCGTACAAAGTATCAAAAAATTTGTTTATCATTCTGGTTTGGGCCTAACTGTCAAAACATGCGGTCTTTTTACAACCAGCTACTTTACCGCCGGAGCATAAATTCCTTCCAGGTCTATTACTACGTCACAGTCCCAGATGTTCTTCGTGATATTTTGAGCACGATACACGAAGTGGTTGAGCGCTGCTAATTTTTCTCAAACATTGCCGATCTCATCTCGCAGCAGATGTTTCCCAATACGCAGATGGGGAAGCCATCACATCTGTTTTCACGTCTAAAAATCCTTAAAAGTTACCAACGCCCTCCAGAGCCTTCATTGCAAAGCAGTTTGTTTTTTTCAACAGTGGATAAGAAAAAGAACTGTGAAGGTGAGACTAAGAGAAAAATGTTCCTGGTGTTGCGTTTTTGATGAATAAAAAGTTAGTAGGTTTAAAATGTTACCCTCTGTTGTACTATAACATTTCCTCTTTTGTTTAATCGTGATTTTATATATATTTTTTGTTTATTTATCTTTTCACTGAAAAGTGGAATCTCTTATATTTGCAATCTCATTCTAATTATAAAGAACAAAAGTACATGCATTTACTTCACATTTGATTTTGGATTCTCGTGCAATGCATTTGATTTCATGTTTAATATTCAACATTTTGCCGTCATTTAAACCAGGGCTTCTCAAACTATGGGTCGCGACCCCATTTCGCGAAAAAAATTGGCTTGACAAACCAGATATGAATGTTTTTGTTAACTAATGGGAAATTTGCATGTATCATTAACATCTAGACTATCCATCAAGGGGTCGTCTAGAAAAAACTTTTAAAATGGGGTCGCAGAACAAAAACGTTTGAGAATCCCTGATTTAAACCACTGTTTGATCCTTAAATTCTGCTGATGTTTTTAACAACTAGTATTTTCACAGATGAACAAGCTTCTGTTGTTGATGTTTGTCCTCGGCATTCTTCTTATCTGCTCTGAAGAAGGAGAAGGTCATTATAAAACAAGACGAAGACGACGACGACGACGACGACGACGAAGACGATTTCTACCAACATTTTACGATACGAGTAAACTTTCAAATTAGTTTATTTTAAATATTTCAAAATTGTTAAAAATGTGGCTTCGATGTGTCTTACGTTTTGTCTGATCATTATTTATTTCCACAACAATAAGGGATGAAATCATGCATCATGACATAGATAATTATAAATTTTGCAGCTACTGATTCTTTTTAATGAGAAGTGGAAGAAGTTTTGTAGATACAATGTGATTTCGACAAACTTTCCGATGTTTAAAACTTTTATTTTAACTTCCTTCATTTCTTTGTTCTGTATACCGGTGAAATCAATTTCATGTGAAAACATTTGTAACGGGAGAATAAATACGCATTTCCCAATGAAGATATTTCACCCAAGCAGCACACCATGACACCACACAAACGTAAAGGATTAGACTTTCTTTAAAAAATCTTGAGTAAATGAAATACATGGTTATGTATATGCCAACAGGATGTAAATAAGAAATTCTCTTGTTAGACCAAATAATGAGCAGAAGCTGCAGTACATTCATGAATGCAGAGTTTATTACATATAAAAAATGAAACATTTTTATCCAGATGGAGATCCAAATTTTCTTCAAGATGTTGATGATGATTCTCCACTCGCATTCGAATCAATAATGGAATGGTAGGTCAATTATTTTGTGAGCTTTATTTCATAAAGCATTTAAAACAATTTCTAAGCAAAAAATTGGAATTCCATTTGGTTTTCCCCGAATTCCTTTTTCAGCGTTTAGACTCATTTTGTGAATAAAATAAGCTCAACAGGTTTCATTTTTGACCACATAGTTTGATCCCATATTCATTTGGGACTAGAAAACTTAACATTGTAGTTGTGGGTTCCTATGCAGTTGTATCACTGATTAAAGTAACTTATGTTTGAGTTTCTACTTATTCTCTTGCTCTGGTTAATAAAACGTTTGTTTATACAGAGAAATCAACGGAACGATGAGGAACAAGACTGTCTCGTTTAACAAGACTTTGTTTGGCTGTTCCGCACAATAATGCATCTAATAAAAGAACATTAAAATACAAATCAAAGAAAAGCCTGATTGAACTTGTTTTAGGTTCAAGATAATCTAAACAACGTAGTTTTTTATTTACCTTGTGTTTATCCAAAAGTGGATAAAGGGAGCAAAATCTACAATCCTTTGGCCAAAAAGAGAATTTTGGTGACAATTTCCTTTAACAAATAGCCTGTACAGCCCTCCATTTTCAATCAAGCCACAACCATATTGTTTTTTCAAAATGTCTTAGATCAAATACTACACCAAAAGGTTTCCATATAGAATTTTCAAATATGCACCAAAAAAAGAAGAGACGCAATTAAGATTTTCTCAATGATTTCCTCCTTGATTATGAAAAATATCGGTAGCACCAAGAACGTTTAGGTTGATCGATGACATGTAACAACATCTTGAGTGGCATGCAATCATTTTGGGATGGGTGATAATGGTCAGTTGTTTAAATTTAAACATACCCTGTGTCGTGCACTCGCCTGCGAATTCTACTAAACACTATCTGCAGAAAGCCAGGCTTTAATTCACTAAGGACACCGCTCAATCATGGAGCTGAACATGC
>JGI24158J21664_10011077_pt1 | contig 11994 bp, 7 predicted proteins | sample Ectturendosymbi3_FD_21664 | JGI IMG/M metagenome (IMG submission 21664) | reverse complement strand
CAACACACTGGCATAACTTTCAACACACTGGCATAACTTTCAACACACTGGCATAACTTTCATCAGCTAGTCATGGTTGAAAATCATTTGTGGGGGTAATAAATCATAACTCAATCTTTCTACAGCAGTGGTTTCAGTTGAAACTCAGCACTTCCAGCAAAAGCAAAAGCACCAATATATACATACTTCTCCGCGGGTGCACATGAATCGGACGAAATCAGACAAAAGTAAGTTTTCAGATAACTCACGCGAGACCTAACACATCTTTAAGCTTAAGGCCTTGAAAGACTCTGATTTTCTTCTTATAGATATTCCGTGTAGTTTAGAAAAAAAATCTTGCACCATTCCATTTTTCTCCGAAAATTAAGTAAAATCAGAAAGGAACAAAATTGTAACATTATCCTAAGTATTTGAAACCTAAATTTATAAAACTGGATTTAGTAGTGAGACCATAAATGGTTGAAAGAAGAGTGAATCCAATGTTTCTTCTAAAACCTGCTGTGGTTCATGCAGCAACCTTGCAAATCATTAAGTAAAATAAGACAAATCCAATAGAAACTGTTACGCGAAGCCCTGTCTGAACAAACTTTTCACCCAACATGTTGTCGCCATCACTTTGCTAATCTCTGCAGCATTGCCAATGAGGTTGAAGAGAACGAAACGTTAACAGCAGCTAACTCTGAAGTCACGTGGTGTATGAGTTGAACAAAGTGGAAGCATGTTTCCTCACCAAGTATCAGTGGATGTGTCACCGAGATTTTCAGAGCCAACTTCGGTTTATAGGGCGGATTGCAGTTTGCATAACGCAGGGCGAAAAGCCACAGTCAATTATGTGTTTGATCTTCAACTGAGCGAGACATATTGTATCTGCACCAATGTACTGTAATGTGGCGTAAGACCTTGTTCCACGTAACAAAACCACTGCCATTTGTTGATATTGTAATAAATACTGAAAATGATCCTTATGTTCTCCACAACCTACAAAAATACAACCGGTACGTTTTTCGTTGATAAAACGGGTTCACCAGAAAAACAAGAAAAAGGTGTTCGCTCTTCGGAAGAGCATGTCATGCCAATCGGTTTTGTTTTTGCTTACTTACAATTTGTCCAGAGTTCCGATTAAAAAATTGATATAAAAATAAGAAAACAAAGTTTATACTGGGTTTATGGTTGGCTTGCACGATCAGTTTATATTATCATGTGATGGCGTTGTTGAACTGAAAAGAGTCAAGGTAAAATAGAAGTGAAATCACGACTGGAAAGAATAAGAACTGCAAAACTTCAATGAAATCCCAGCAGATATTCAAAAGTATACCTCTGCAGCATCCTTTCTACTGCCAGAAGTCAAGCGAATCTGATGTTAGTTGAACCGTATTTCCTGAAAGCCAAAACATGCCACCACATAACTGCAGTAGAAAGACAAATCAGTTACCCTGTAGCTGCGGTTGTTTATCAGACACTGAATGATTTCCTGACTTTCTTCACTGCTTGACGCACACCAGCTGCGACAAAATGAAGAGCTTTAGACTCAAACCATAACAAGAATTGAAGGCTCTTTGTTTGCTTCGAGCTTTCCAGGAGTCTGCCTGCCGGTGCTCTGCTTTCACAGCTCTGCGATGATTCGGACTTGCAAATATTCCTACAACAAGTAAACAACATCTGAAAGCTTTAGATTTGTTGCAATCTTTGGATGTTTCTATTTGAATCAGAGTTCAGGATTGAGAATGCGTGATGTTACGTAAAATTGATTTCCTGATAAAAAAAAAATTTGCTGTTTGATTAGACCTTGTCGCGCTTCTGGAGACTAGTTGCTTCCAACAATAAGTCTCCACAGAGGTGAATCGAATCAATCAGCACATGGTTTTAGGAAATTCATTCACATGATATTGCATACGCATCTTTACTCCTGAAAATTGCAAGCAAATGCTTACGTATGAAATGATGAAATACCTAAAGCATGTCAATTGTTTGTCTCAAACACAAGCTGCGAACATTAAGCTGGTCTCATTTAAACTGAACAGCAAACCGATGCCCACTACCGAAAGGTTAGCTTCAAATAATGCCACGATGACACAAAATTATAGCGGGTCGGACGACACGTAAGAAAACATTTATTCGGCATCTCTTTTTGTTGACGTGTTTAGTTAGACATTGCTAATTACTGTGATTAGGATTTTAACTACGCAGCCAGTTGTATTTTTTTAGCTTTCCTCTTGCTTGACCAGTGGTTTTTAAGTTTTTCTAGTACGCTTCAACGCCCTTCAAATATTTCTGAAAAGCTGACTTATCAGAGCAACTCTATCCATCTACAGTAGTAGAGAATTGAAGGCTCGATGTTTGCTGTAAGCTTTCGAGGAATCTGCCTGCTGTGCTCTGCTTTCATCCCTACGGCAATTCGGACTTGCACATATCCATATTCCAACAATAAGTCTCCACAAAGGTGACGCGGTCGAATCTATCAGAAAACTGTTTTGACAGGAAATCGATTGCACATATTTTTGGTGATTGATTCAGCTGCGCAAACTTTGTGAAGGCTCATTGCTGGAATGTGGATATACGCAAGTTGGGAGGTTTGGCGCTTGGTTGTGGATTTTGTGTCAGTATCGGTTTAGTCACGATTTGCTAATGTGCTAGTTTTTAACCAGTGTGAAACCAAACTGTCATCAGATTTCTTTGAGATAAATCTAGTTGGAGAAATTGTTTAGAGGTTTCATTTCGAGACAGAGCCGCCAATTATCCTCTGTTTATTTTGAAACGAACGCGTTTTCTGGTTTCCTACAGATGTCAAAGCTGGGAAACAATTGCATTTACTGATCGGAGCACGAGATTTGCTTTCCTGCTAATGACAGATGCTCCATTTTTCCAGGAAAGGGCACCCCACTCAGGCTGTATAACTCTGAAAAAGTCGCCCTTTGTTCTGCCACAGAATCAATACTTGTACTATTGAGACTGATTCACAGCGTTCAATGAAGCTTTCCCTTGTTACACTATGACAGTAGTTCTCAAAATTTTCTGCACGTTGACCCCCAATTTAAGTATACAAATATCTGCAGACCCCGTGGCCTAGCCCAACAGTTACTAATACAAGGAACGTATGTGTCAAAATATATATTTGATTACTTTGTACTTGAAATGCATGATAAAGTGATGCACAATCCGAAAATATACTTAGAATTTAGGGACTATTCAGTGCCCCCCATTCGCCCCCGTGACTGTTTATCGATCCCTTGGATGGTCCAATTGACCCCTGGGGTCAATATCGAATTATGTTGCCAACTTATGGAAAAAATGGCTTGCTTTGTTGCAATTCATCATTTTAAGTACAATTAATTTCAACAAGCAGCTGGAGCGTTGCACGTATCAGAGTCTAGGTCTTTGTTTTTTCTTCAAATTATTTGCCTGTAAATTGGAATTAAAAGTTCTGCTTCGATATTTTTACTACTTTCAACAGACTGTGGCTTTCAAATTATTACCAGTAAAAATTCTCAAAGGAATTGCCAAACCTATTACTGCGCAAGACCACATAAAAGTTAACAAACAAAAATAGAAACTCTCATATATCCCGTCAAATCATATTTAGCCTAATTATTGAAAGTTGAAATGTACCAGAGTAATTACTGACACCTTAGAAGAATGTTGTACAACTCAGTAAAATTAATTGCTTAAAGTGGAGCATTCTAAGGTGGAATAAGCAAAATATATTTTCTGCCCAAATGTTTGTGGGTAGCTTTTTGATGCAAACGGACGTAATGCGATAAAGATCATGACAGACAACTGCCACGTGTTTGCAGTTGTTTCTAAACAGTCATTACTTTGCAAATGCATTTGCGCTTTTCTTAAAAAAATAATGACTTTTCTCAAAAAAATGAATAATGTTTTTCTATTTAACTAAGATCTACTTTTGAGACAGTTATACTGCAATCCATAATAAAAAAGCTGCATCAAAGTGGTTTCAAACTCTTACAAATCGTTATTTCCTTTTTGTTTAAATTGAACCTGCTTGTCAAAACAGACCAATTCGCTTTTTCTCACAAGTACACAGCGTAATAAAAATTTTATTTAAAAGATATTTCGTGCAAGGAAATCGAATTTTTGACGACCTTTATGACGCAAACATACGTAGCATTTTCTGGTTCAAACCTGTGCTAATGCAAGTTTATAGTTTTATAACTTTAGCTGATATGAAACTGGCATTCAGGTTTAACTCTGATAAACCCAGACGACAAACGGTTCCATTGTTGGCCCTTAAAATTTTTGTTTGATGTAGTAGGCACGCCATGGAACAACTGAAGGCCCTATTTCAAGGAAAAAACAGCAACAAGCTTTTTTTCCAGTTTGGGACGGCGAAAGCGATATATGCGGCCTTAGGAGTACTTTTCGGTCACAACTCGCCGACCCATTGCGCTAGAAAGTCCATGAAGACATAAGGTGCTTGGTCTTGATTTATTTCTCATAAACCAAGGAGAGATACCTTTGCATTGGAAATTTCGCCATTCGTCGCAATTACGTTACACAACCAGAAAAAATTCAAATACAAAGGTACCTGTTTTTCTTTCAGACAATAGGTAACATTCTGCATCTTGTGATGTCTTCATTGACTCTCTAGCGCAATCGCTTGGCGAGATATGTCCAAAACTGCTTCAAAGTCAAAAAAGGCTTTACCGGTGTCAAGCGAAGTTTTTGACCTCTGCGAAATTTGCGACCTATTATTATTAGTCAGTTCTTTTCTTCTCAAAGTAAGGGAGTGAAGTTTGTCGATTACGCTTTGGATGTGTGTTGTATAAATTGAAACTTTTTGGTGAGTTTTTAATCGTCCACAGCAAGCTACAGTACGGGAATAACTATAACCACTGGAAAATATTGGACTTGCGAGTATTTTTAGACCTTAGTTATTTTTCTTTTTGTGACCCTAACCCGACGCACTTGCCTAAACACTAAACCTTAACCCCTAATCATCAGTTTTCTCAGCCTATTTGATATGTAGAATATTACTCTGTGCATGCGCACATGCCGTGAATTCAGAAATTGCGCAAGACAGAATATCGTGTTCCCCTTAGAAAGGCTGAATCTAGGGCTCCTTTATTAGCCTCCATAATTACAAAACCACGTTACTCCACGTTTTTAAGTTGCGGAAGTTTCTGTTTGCCCTGTACCTCCCAAACAACATGTTTTTGTGTACTGATAATGTTACAATTACCAGAAAAAAGCATGAACACCAGTGATGAAAGTAGAATAATTTTCTTACCGGAACGACCCAGCATTTGTCAATATACCGTCTCGAAATTTCAGCCATAGCCTACTTGTAAAAGAGAAATCAAGAGCACTTCTACTTTTGGTCCACCCTGTACTGTACATTTTAAAACCACAAAAAATCTACTGTACATTTTGAAAACAACCATTTAAAAATCAACCAAAAGCGTTATAGACTACGTACCGCAACTTGCACTATCTCCGAAAGTGGATCAGGGACACAACTTGAGTCGTCTAAATGTAACACCTCCACCGTTTTTCCGCGCGTTAAGAGGATAAATACCACAACACAGCAGCACAAATGTAGAAAATTATTTAAAAGCTTTCCACAAAGGTTCATAGTAATTATCCTCTTTCCACTTGCTTTTGACCAGCCATGCCACTTGCTGAGTGAGCTCTTCCTTTCCAAGCCATGTTTTGACGTATGGATGGATCGGAGATCCCACAGTGCTGATAAATAGCAAGTTGGCGGCATTGCTTGTAGTTATCAGACTTCTTCTATCGTTTGTACAGTAATATTGTTAATTGCGCTAAACCCTCGCTCACAGTTGTCATTGCTTGGTAATAGAGTGTCAACTGTTAACTGCCACAAGCAGCTTGTTGAAGTTATTAGAAATGCTTTTTCCAACACTTGCCTTGTATTCAATAAAACCAAGATGGATTTCTTGGTTATTGAGATAAAAGGTCTTGCATAACCTTTTTACTTCGTCTTTGCCAAATCGAGGTTTCTCATGTACCTAATCGTGTGGATTCAAAACATCCATTTGACTAACAAGGTTTTTCTACATCACTTGGCGAGTTGCAACAGCGTTAGCCGATGCTCTGTTTCAGGGTTGCAACCAGCTCTTCATTTCGGGGGTGGCAATTTTCATGAAATTTTATTCGATGACGCCATCGTGCTTATTCAAGCGTGGTACAACTTTTTCGCAAACCGTCACAGATAAAGTTCTCTTAGCAGCATTTCGGAAAATGAGACCTTTTCAGTTTTAATCAAGATGCAGACCGAACGATGAGGAGAGAATAAAAATTAGTAGCCTTTTACAAAAACTTGGTTCGGTACTCAGCTAGTGAAGGTATGGCTTTAGTGTGGCAGATGTTTAGGCTACTAGTAAACCTGCCTAACTTTTTGTCATGTTTTAGCAAAATCCTCAAGAGGGGTGGGGAGCCTGCGGCCAGCGTGAACATTGGATATGGTCTGCATCAGAATTTTCGTTACTCAAGTTAGAGCACAAAATCGCGTCAAAACGAAGCTCCATGATAAGCAGGTACTTGGATATTAAGTCATAAGAAGTCACTCTTCCTCATAGTTAGAGAAAGGAAGAATTTTAGGATAAAATTAATTGATTTTGCGGCCCGCCAGCGATGATGCACAATTCATGCGGCCAGGGACAGTAAATAGGTTCCCACCCTGATCTAGATTTTTAAAACTTCAGTTGAATGTATNTGNTGTGAGATAATTTCTGCAGACGACATTGCGAGTGGTGAAGTTGTTAGATAGAAGAGACTGGTATGTATTGTCAGGATATGTTTTTAATCACTGATGCTATTGTTTCCATCGGAGATACGAGACTTCATCTGCCAACTGAAATACTCTTGAAAGCAATGCAGGCAGGAATGCAACTTGAATTTTATTACGAATATTTGGACCAGGCTCGCCACCAGATGTGGGTGAGCCTCGCCACTTTTGCCATGGCTACCTACACAAAACCTGATAACTTTGAGACCTTTGTGAAACTCAAATTTTCCTTGCAACTTTAGAGCTTGGCTGTGAAACCCTAGCAACGGTCAAGCACTGAACATAAAATGCAAAAATTCTTCAAAAGTAGCCTACATTAACCCCAAGCAAACGTAAAGCTAATACAATGTGTGTTGCTTCTGTAAAAATGTGCTGTTTCTGTCACCAGGCATAGTCGACTGGCTGCAAGCTTTGCTCCACTGATGTGATAACAATGAAGTATTTATTGTTGACGTTTCGAAAGTCTGTGCAAACTCTCGTCCTCAGAAGATAGGCAAGAAACAAAAGCAAGCGTAAACGCACACTGCATTTCTGAAAATTTTCAGAGTGGTACACGAACAAAAGGATAAAAAATGCCTTAGAAATACCAACATGTGAAATTATCCCCCAAGTTTTGACAATTTCAGCGTATTTGTGGTTAAATAGCAATAATTTACGAAATTTCGATCAGATGGCTTGACTCAAGATAAATCTTGTAAAGAGATAATTAACCAGTCGGACAAAGAAAAAATCAAATAAGCCTTTTCTAAATGGTTAGAACACCAAAAATTTCATCATTATTCCTTGAAAGTTTGGAAGTTGAAGACTAGAGATTGTTCGGTATTAACCCTTAAGCATTGATATAATGCTCAGCATCGCCTAAAATGTTACAATGTCACGTCTGTTTGCGGAATAGGTTCTTCGCTAAAGCCATTTCGTCCGTNACGTCCTGATTCTATTNTGGCCTATTGTGGCTGTTTTGATGTAGTTGTATGCCTTATGGTCGTTAGCGAAAAAGTATTCAAATATAAAAAGCATGGAAAAGTTGGTTGCTTCCAAGTAGGGAATTTTCATTGCGGCTTTGTTGTCAGATAGAAACACGACACCTTTGGCTACCGCGGCTGTCAACTACGTGGAGGAAAGTTTAGTACCGATCATACATTTCAGGTCCTACGAAGCAAAACGAATCAAAATTTCTTTGCTGTATCGAAAATGTCGACTTGCAGTCGTCACAAATGGCAACCACACAACGTGTGTGGTTGTGTGTAGGGTTTGGAAAGCGGGATCCCGGTTTCGAGATTTCCCAGGAATTTATGACTTTTTTCATTTCCCGGTTTTCCGAATAAAATTCGCGGGAATACCCGGATGGTGTCATTATGCCCCCAAATTGAAAATATTGTTTGAAATGTTTCATTTTGTACTTCACAAACAAAAATTCGTGTACACTGCCTGTAGTGTAGAACAAACAATTAACGTTGAAATTCGTAGTTGCTGCACAGCGAATGCAGTGAATCGAGTGATGCAGTGGTAGAGACAGCCCAGACCGTTGTGTTGGGCCCTGTTGTGACGGCATAATCATATTTCTCTCAAACTTTTTCCATCCATATACTCCATGGTGAACAACTGATTTAAACTGGTCTAGTAGTTAGAGGTCGAGCCGACTGCAAGTGTGTTGCAATCATAACAAGCACTGGTACAAAGTTTGCCACAAAATAGAACGTAGCAACCATTCTAATGTTTGGAAACATTTCGCACAAAATGACGATCAAGCTAATTCTCGTCAGTGGCATAACTGACCGAGGGGCAGGGGTGTGCGCTGCCCCCCCCGGTAGGCTAAATGCAAAAAATGGACCCCCTGTTAGGTTGTATTTCGGTATTTAGTATTCATTTGATTTTTAGTAGGTTTTTGTTTTTGGCGTTTTTTTTTAATTTCTCGGAGTGTTTTCCGGTGACTTCGGGTGTTAGCACAGACAAATCCAGTTAATCCCATAACCAATTGACAAGATTTGTTGTATGTGTTTAATCGGAATATGCGTTTGTCCGTATCAGACAAATAACCCCGAGTTTTCCGCCAAGCCACACAGGGGGCCGAAAATTCAGTCCCGACGCCACGGGGAGACCTTCATGGGCTTATCTCCCCTAACAAAATTTCAACCCTCAAACTGAAATTTGAAACACTAGAAATCAATGTAGATTTTATCAATCCGTGTTCTGTTTTGATCTGTAAGTTATAGACAGAGCAGCACCTGCAGCTGTTACCAGGAATAACATAGCCGGATCATTTCTGGTACTCTTGTGAGGTAATAAACATATTTGAGGCTTGAGCATAAAGCGTCGCCATTTATTGCTTGGAGTGTTGAACGTGAAGCTTGCCTATGTCCCTAGTTGTAAACGTCCAGAATTAAAACTTACACCTGATCAAAGTACTGTATTTTGGGTAGTGACTCTTGTGAAAAAATGTATTATGGCTAGCTCAGGCAGTCTTCTCGTATTTTGTACTGCACAGAAGCAAGATACCTTCGGTTCTTACGACCAAACGTACCCATTTTTGCAGCCTGCTGTTCAGACAGCAAGGTGGAATCAATAGTGTAGTCAGAAGAGTTTATTTAGCAATCACTGCCAAGCTTGTTTCAACCGAGTAGTGCAGTTATTGAATTATGGATTGGCCTCAGGTTTGTTCCTGCGGTAACAGTGTTTTTATAATTGAACGATAGTCTTGATTCTGATTTCCTAAAATTTTTGTTAACATTTGCATTTCATTACAACATCGCTAAATAATCGCCATTAATTAAATGACAATGATTAAGACGCAATTCCTTTTTCAAGCTCTATTCTCATGACATGTCTTGATGAAGTTTATCCTAACGTATTTATTGCACTTCGGATTATGTCAAACTGCCCTGATACTGCTGCCAGCACTGAAAGGAGTTTCAGCAACTGAAGCTGATCAAAAATTTCAACAGGTCTCATAATGGACAGATAGCAGACTAACCTCATCAGCCATGTTGTCAATCGAAGCTTCATGTGTGTGCTCTCTAGATGTGGATGGTGTCATAAAGGCTTTTGCATGCCAAAAGGCTCACTCAAAGCCGTTTCGATATTATTCCTGAAGTAGATGGACAATACTTCAGGAAATAAGTACGACTTCAAGTTACCTAGTGTTTTTCCTCTTTAAAATTGTTGTGCATTGTGTAATTGTTGTGTATTGTGAAACGTCTTCACTCCCACACACAAAACGCTGGACTTTAAACATGTATCACAGAAAAGAGAGAAACATAAATACACGAAAGAAGACGAGGATATATGCATTGCGGTAGTATAGAATATACGCTTGATGGCGCTAATGCATTTACTGTACTTTGCTGAAATACAAGCTTTTAAGACACACGCATTGATTGTCGCCATCATAATTATTACAATGAAGAACTGCAATGACTTCCAGGTACATCGATGTATAGAATGCATAAGGGAGTTGGAGGCTGCGAAGGACCAAGGGTCATCTAGGCTGCAGTGCAGACCCAAGGACGATGCTGCTTATAGTGTAATGGAACAGTGTATAACAGTTAGTAGAAGTCTTTTGCTCTGGGTACAAAATGTAATATGTGCAAAGCGGTTATATGGAAAATTGAAGTAAAATGTGCTGCAGGCAAGGACAAGCCACCAAAAGAAAACGGTTTAAATTTGTCACATTAAACATTTACTGTTTTTATACATTCAAAAAACACTCGCGAATGCCAAAGAGGAAATGCGTCAAAAGCTATAGACTGCTGCAGAACCGCAATAGTGTCACGAGATTTAAGCAGGTTGAGAACCGATCGCGCAATCACGCTTTGCGGAAAAGAACACGTCAATGCATTCAGGAGAAACGAAAGTGCATTTGTTTTGTGTCTATAGATTTGTTTTGTGTCCACACTGCCACACTGTCACTTACCGGGGTTCGAACTCCATCCCACTTGATTGTGTCCCATGAACATTTCCTCTTGGCCATGTGCCTGCATGGAAGTCTGACTTGTTACGTGTATTAGGTGTTAAATAAAGATTACCGTTGCTGAGTCAAAAGTAAAACAATTTCGAGTCAAGCTTGTTGCAACCACCACTTGCCGGGATTCGATTTCCATCCTACTTGATTGTGCCCGATGAACATTTCCTCTTGGCCATGTGCCTGCGTGGGAATCTGATTTGTTGCGTGTGCTATGTATTAAATAAAATTACCGCTGCTGTGTCAACAGTATACAATTTCGGGTCAAGCTTGTTGCAGGTTGCATAACGGTCTTAGTGATTAATAATGAAGACCTGTTGGCATGTCAAATTATTTTGCTTTAGGTTTTTTAGTTTCTTATTAAGAGATGACACTTTTTGAAATTGAAATGAAATTTATTTGTGAAGAAATATTTTAAATAGCATTTGCACCATTTCCAGTTATCGTTTTGAAATACAAAGGATGAAATTTTTTCAATGCAATATTTCTCTAGTTTCTTGTAATTTGTAAGTTATTTCTTAGACGTAGAGGAAAAGCGGGTGTGTTTTACCGTAAATATTGTAGAAATGTTAAAGAAGAGCAGTCAGCAAACAGTTCCTGTTCTCATGCACATTTGTAGCATTCATATTTCGGTGTTATGTAAACCCTTAGGTGACGGACCCGAATCGGGTCCCTAAAGCACATTAAAAAACTCTGCTGTATATGCAGATACAACTGGTAGTGAACTTGCAATCTACATACCTTAAATAGAAAACCTGCAACTAATACTGGATATGCAACACGCAGGCCCATATTTTCATTGGGGGGCCCTCAGCTGTTTTAAAGTGGAGGCCCGTTCTGAAAGATTCGCGACAAATGTCATACAAATTAGCACTACACGTTCTCGCTACGCTCACTGAACAAGTTGTTCCAATTCATAAACATATTACTTCCTTCTCAACTATCTCGACTCTGCTAATACAGTTTTAAAATATTCTTTCTGGCACACTAAAGACTGGATTTACTGGTTTCGTCTTTTCAGTAACAGCTCGTATTGCATCTACTTTTGGCAGTGGCTTTCTTTCGCTTACTAGATCTACTCTCATACGCACATTTTGACGTTCTCAAGTTAACACAGACTAGCCTATATGAGATCCACTTATCCAGATTACTTTGAAAAACAGAAAACAATTTACACCTTGCCGTACAGTACCCGCGAAGCTCACTTTGCTAACTACACCAATAAGCTCAAGCTACAAATTGGCGCTACCCATACATCAAGATACATGTC
>JGI24158J21664_10011075_pt1 | contig 11996 bp, 4 predicted proteins | sample Ectturendosymbi3_FD_21664 | JGI IMG/M metagenome (IMG submission 21664) | reverse complement strand
TAACTGCTATCAAATCTGAAAAATACAAAAAATAGGGTTAAAATCAACATATTTATCAGCAATTTTATGGGTTTCATTTATTTTGAGACACCCTGTAGTTTCTAGTCTAGCTGGTGTGCAATTTAAAACATACAGTATTCCAAGCCAGCAGTTGCATGATATTGTTAAAGGAGATTCTACATATTTAAGAAATTCAAGGCAACTGCAAATATTCATGGGCTAATGAGGACAAGTTAATAATGATTTTGTTTTGCGCGTTTTGACTGAACATCGTTTACACTGGACGTCTTACCTCAGTGCTTTAAACGTATCAATAGGCCTATTTGATTTGTTAAGTGTTAACCACTTATCCAAGTGGTTAAATAAAACGTAAAAAAGCAAAGGAGGCAAAAGTGAAAGGAACAACGTGCAATTAAATCAAGGAAAGATTCAAGTTACTACATTACAGTGGCAGTGGAGTCCAGCGAAGACATTTCTGCGGAACCTGTAAGAGGACAGAAAATCGAAGAACATGTTGTGACAGACTTAGATCTACGTAACTATGAGAATAGACCTATGTTTAACCGATGGTGCAGCAGCAGAACGTCAAGAAGTATCATCGAAAAAAGCGATAGATGAGATGGCTGACGCTATCACGGGAGGCAAAGATATCGGTCTCTGACCAGCCACTACACCGGGAAAATGCGGGAATATTGGTCGAAAAACGAAACAGGTACTTTGTGACATTGTAATGAAAAGTTATTTTCAAACCGTGATGTTCCACAACAGAAATGACAGAAACTCGTCATGGCAATGTACCACAAGTCTTATTCGTCACCAGAACCACAACGGCGAAGTAGTTGATAGAAGCTGGCTTGTTTTTCTCCTTCACAAACTTGCGTTTAGTGTTTCACTTGCAGACTAATACGCGCGGATACGACTAAATGTGCGCATTTCCTTATCAGAAAAGGAATCTTCGACTGGAAGCACGCTCTTGAGCGCCTGAGGAGCCACGAGCATTCAATGGAACATATAGATGCCACGATTACATTCAGTCGCAGATCTAATTAATCACTATGAAGAACTGATACAGAGCTTGCAAGGCACGTCGACCAATGCGAACAATATTGGAAGTCGCTACTGCCTGCAACGTTTGGTTTTGGTTGTAAAATTTATTGCTGAGCGAGGACTGGCGTTTAGAGATGATGAAAGCATTGGATGGCCCAGAAACTTTTTTCCAAAATAAAATTACAAAACTTTTTTCAAGCAAAATTTAAAATAAAAGAAGATGCGATGCTTCTGGTGACCGGTTTTGCAACAGTTTCACAAATCGCTAATCATTGTCAAATATCATGTTGCATCATAAAATTTTGTTACACTTGAGTTAACAAATATGACATCACAGGATTAAGTCATAAATATTAATGATGCGTAGTAACACTAGTGACTTCATCGATCATCCTCTACCTAAAGATTGCATATCGGCACATGGGGCCTCCCACCACGCGTGGACCCCAGGCCCCACCATCTAAATCCGGCGTTGCACCCCGTTGGACACATTGACGTTGCTCATGAATTTATCACTTCAAAAAGCACAGATTTAACGCGATTTTTCATAATTAAACCAAGACACCCAGGTCGACTAAAAAGCAGATCTTGGTGGAAAAACCCACGGTGGGCGCCCTGATCACACGCGGAACAACGCCTACTATCGTAACTTGAAGTGAACGTTTGAAGATTTGGGAGTTTTTACGAGTTATTGTTACTCAATAAAGGCCAACAGTAGAACAATCCGCTAGCGTTTTTCCCAACCTGCCTCTGCAGGCAAAGGAGCAGGCATGAGCGAACTGCAATCTCATCATTGCATGACACCAGAACAGTGAACCTAGCTCTTGTGCAGTGTCATACCGGCAAATAAACTGTTATTGCAACAATTTTAAACGAATTAATCGGAACTTTGCTGCTAACTCCAGGTTTTCTAGTAATTTTTGGTTCTTAGTCCCAATTTCCATGGAGTCACAAATGCCCGTTTTTCCCCCTCCTACGGACGCCCATGATAGTGGTAGTTAGACAGCAAACTCTCACTGGTAGGAACGCCGCTTCTACCCCAATTTACTGGGAAGCTGCAGTTAGCTCAATAAATCTCAAAGACACAAATTAACAACATAAGTTAGCTGCCATAGACAAGAAGGTCAGTCTTTTTGGAATGTATATAGATTAATGTAGAATTACTGTTTATCTTGTTGTTGCTGATGGCCGCATTTAGATGTTCTGTGCATTTTTTCACACAAAATGTGTAGGTTTAAAAGGAGTTTGTTGTTGGAAAGCTTCAATAAATTTGTTTAGAATCAGAAAAATTATAAATTGTCTTGGTGGTACAAAAAACTGCAATGCCATCTGTGTAAGGACAGGAGGCCATGACCCTATGAAAGTCCTGTGTTCTGGCCTGATGTCTATAGAATGGAAATATATTATAGTCATTCCACTTTTCAATTATAACCAGTGGAGGTCAAGTTTAGGGAGTATTTTTAATGCAGCAGCACTGGTGAAATTTGACAAAATGGTAACCTCTCAACAAAAGTTGCTTTCAATTCTACGATTTTCCGTCCAGGTACTTTTTCGTTGAGAACTATTCACGGTGAAGTTACAAATTTAATATAATGATAATGGTAATGTACTTTGCCCGCAGACATGAAGTACAAACACACACTTTCTGCACAACGCAGGTTGATAAAAACATACAATACGTTTTGTAACGGCGTTGGAGTTTTGTAACGGCGTTGGAGGCAGAACCACAGGGTTACAGACACATTCTTATCACTATTGTTCACTAACCCGCAACACTTGGTACAACACTACTGCAGAGTAGGACGCTAATTCCTAAGCTGTACGAGGCCAAAAATAGATATATATATTTGTTAAGAACTAACAAGCAACGCTATAGCAGTAAGTGTAAAAACCGAAAACAGAGGAATTCTAATCTTTTGACTAGTTTTTAGTGAAAGTCCTGTATCCGGCGAATCAAATGCTTTCAATTAAAAAAGTTCAAGTTTAATGCGCTTCGGAGATCAAGAAACGCTGTGCAAAATTTTATGTGCCAAAATCCATGGGAACATGGACGTCGGAAGGGGGAAGGGGGGCCTTGTCCCCCTCTGGATTTTGAAAATTTCAGCAAAACTGGTTCTTTTCTTTGTTTCAGTTGGGAAAAAACAAATTTCACCACTTTTGGCCCCCCCCCTGGAAAATTTTTGGAAAAGTCTCCTGGTGGACCCCCTGGAAAAAATCCTTCCGACGCCCATGCCTGGGAAATGATATGTTTGCATAAACGCAACATCGTAACTTTGAACAACTGTTCAAGTCTGGAGACTAAGTCTCAAATAAAATCGTTGTCTCGGTTTGACTTTTTTCGAAAATTTGATATGTGGACCATTTACAGGGAACGCGGCAAAAGCGGCTTTAAATTTTATAAAACAGCAAACGCAATAAACATGCCCATCACATTGAACAGAATGGTTTACCTATGCACGCCAATAAGATGATACGCCGCGAAAATGATAAAGTTACACTACGCTTTAACAGAAAACCTCGTAGAATGCCCAAAATGCACAGGGTGTTGGCAGAAGCTGAAATTTGATATTGAACGAGTCCTCGGTGGAAATGAATGATCAGGACAAAGCTTTTATTATGCAAAGGATAGAGATTTCCTCCTACGTCTAATTGAAATACGTCTGCACAAAACGCAGAATATCATCGCCCACCGGCATGTCAAACGTGGAGATAAATAGGGACAAAGAGATAAATAGGCATTATTTTCTCTGTACAGGTGTTAACCGGCAAGACGTTTTCCCAAGAGAGATGTGAAACCTTTCTGAAGTTTACAAAGTCACTTTCATAAACATACCTCACACCGTCTTGATGAGACAGTTTTCAAAAGTCCTTCCACTTTATTACTCACAGTTTTGTCATTCATTAAATTTTCTGTCTTTGGCCACTGAAACCTGGATTACGCTTTGTGTCAAATTTACAGCATTTTCTTGCTACCTGATATAAGTGTGTATTCCGCCTACTGAGTAGGCATCATCAGCTCTTATTCAATTAAAAGCTTTATAAGCTAATACAAACGTATAGATAAATCCACATGGTAATTTGCAAGAAAAAAACTAAAGAAACATTTCTCCGATGCGAACGATAACGTCATGGGTGAAAGTTAAGCAGAAACAAATCGAAACACGCAATAAATGAAACAAGATATTCGATATTTTAACTGTTTTGGGTCTATTTTTCATCCAGAGTAAGGCACTGGTTGTTGAATGTAAACCTCAACATTCAAACTTGAATTCATTCTTGACTGCCTTTTTTGAATGATGCAAACCACCTTTCGTTTAATAAAAACTATTAAACCTACTGTTGGCTGTTGCTTGAAAGCAAGTAGGAAAACTGAGTCCGTCAAGTACGGTATACAGTTACGAAGCCGATCTGCAAGATTTAAATCAGGGTTCGCACCTTTCAAATGATATGCACGACCAAATAAACACTAAAATGGAATTACGCATAGTTGCGTATGTGGTAGCATTGTAGTTGTTTCTTCATTTCAGAGTAAAAGAAAACAATAAATGAATTTCCATTACCTCGGAACTAAAATTTGACCACGCCATTTCTCTTCAACTCAAAATGCAAAAAAACAATGTGGGGCACAATTTCTGTTGACTTTGAGTCACATGCAGTTGGCAACTGTAACAATATCGCTCGCCTTTCAAGATCACTAGTTTCGTCTCCCATTTAAGTCTTATCTTCCGCGATATGATATTTTAGGGTCTAGGACAGTTCGGCGATACCGTTTCGGCGACGTCGATTCGGCGACGCCGGTTCGGCGATGGTGGTCGCAAATGTTTTATACGAAAAAAATGTGTTTTTGAAATAAAGTAGAATTCCCCTATTAAGTCACTTCAAGGGACCGGAGAAAAAGCGTCGCTATTGGCGAACTGACCTTGCAGCCGAGCTACAACAACTCCTTCCTAAAATGGCGTTTCAGTTGAAGGCCAGAGCCTGTCAAGGTTTAAGTGTTCTCTTTATTAGGATTGCCGCTTACTGCATCGTGTTTTCATGAATATTCTGATCAGAAAAACATAAGCAAGAATTTGAAAACACTGTCAGTTGTATTTACATACTATACAGAGCATACAGTAGTACAGTACGGCATTACGTTCTTGCAAAAATCGCTAAGGTTCGTGTGTGTTGTTCTTGAGACAGCTTTATCTGGCACAGTGGTTCCCAACCGGAGGTCCATGGCCTCCCCCAAATTTATAGAATATCTAGCCATTTTGTGTTTTAAGAGGTGGTATCCCAAACAAAATGCTTGTTGCTAGCCTGAAATCAAAATTTTTGCCATCCCCCAAATTTTTGGCCCCCTCCAAAATTTTGGGCTTGCTACGCCATTGCTAATTTCACACTTTGTTTGGACTGAGTGGGTCAAACAAGTTTGTTTGTAAGTAAAATGAAACTAAACAGACGTCCAAAGCAAACGACTTTTATCCAAAGCCACCGACTTGCCGATATAACAGTAGGAAGCTTTAGGCACCAGGATAGCAATTCATTTGACGGAAAGTTACATCGGACCACCCTGCTCAGGAAACCTTAAAATACTATACGGATCAGGAAAAGTAGGGTATAACGCTACCCATAATTTGCATACGTCTTCCTGGGACACATGACATCCATTTTTTCCAGACCAAACTATTTTTTACTTCCATATGTCCATTGTTAATCACTTTCGTAATAAAATTGCATCTGCACAGCAAAACGTACATATCATAAAAATGTTATGTACTGTACCACCAAAATGGGATTTTTTAGAGGGGATTTTTTGTTTGTGCGTAGAAAACGTCATGAGCGTGTTGGATCCATTTTTTCTTCATATCAAATTATGGTGTAGGTCACGAAGACTCTTTATATATAAGGTATCGGTGGTCATATCTTGCCAAACAGGTTTTGTACTTAAAATTGTATTGAAATATTAAGGTAGTAGCGTGTCCAAAATTTGCTACACATCAGGCAACCACTGGAAGTATAGTACCCATATTTCCTATATATAGGCTTTCAGGGTCATTTTTGTAAAATAACTCTGGCACCATTTCATTTCTCTCTGAGCATCAGGAAAAGCCATGGAAGCACAGGTTTCTAACATTTTTCGAAGTATATGAAATAAACAAAAAGCGATGAACAAAAACTCTCACAAGAAAATGCACTAGCAGAGAGAATGCACATGATTGCTTGGCTGTAAGAGGAGTTAGCCAATTGGAAATTGTCATCATTGCAGACTCTGGTTGACAAAGTGGGTGCTTATGAAAGATTGAAAGATTTTGGACACAGCAGCTCAAAAGCGGTCAGTTAGATGATCCTACTTATTTCACAGAGAAACTAGTGGGAGAAATCATGAAATGCCATCTTTGGTCAACCACAGTAAGCGAAACCAATGATACTTCCACATTTCAACAGTACATTACATTCGTTCCATATGTGGTGAAAGGCGAAATAAAAGTTAGGTTCCTTGATATTCGCAAAGTCGATGAAAGCGGCGCCACTGCGAGCAATTTATTTGCGATGTTGAAATCCGTTGCAGCGGATTATTAGCTTGATCTATTAAGCACGTGGCTATTGCAACAGACGGTGCGGCTACAACAATAGGCCGACACAATTCTCTGGAGCAGAAGTTGAAATCAGAAATTGGAACTATAGGTGTCTGTGCATTGTCACGCGCACCGTCTCACTTTGACCTACTGCGACACTGTCGCAGATTTGCATGCTGTGCGAAAATACGAAAGCACTTTACCACAGATGTGGAAGTGTTTTGTTGTTTCACCGTTGCGATCAGCTTGCCTGGCAATGCATCACACTACCGTGAAGACAACAAGGTCGGCGGTTGCAGCACGCATGTAGAACACTGGTGCCACGCCTAGTGATATTTCAATAGATCTATTGATTTTTAGACTGACCTAGTGATCTAGTGATTTTTCACTGCAATCCAGTGATTTTTTGCAAAGTGCGTGCGTGAAGAAGATCGGTTATCTTTTTTCTCACTTTTTAACTTTTCAGCCCTTTTTTAAAGATTTTCAGCCTTTTTTAATCCATGAACAATTGATTACGTGAATTATTATTTGAAGATTTGCAACAACGGAACGAACAAGTGTTTCTTATTTGAATTTCTCATCGTTTTCACTTCCGTGCTATTTATTGCTGCTTTATTGGCCATGATGGTAAATTCATTTCCTTTCCTTGCAAGTAGAAATAATTAATTAAATGCTAGGTTGACTGCTCTAAAATACTCCGTGAGTGGTGTAGTTTTCAACTCTTCAGAAAAGCTTGAAAATTGTTAGTATGAGAATTTCCAGCCTTTAGCATGATATATTTTAACAAACTTGCAAATGAAGTAAAGGTTTTTGGGCAATAAAGTAAGTAACTAAATCATTTCAAGCAAAGCTGCAAAATTTAACACAAAAATGTTAAATCTAGTGATTTTTTTTCAAATCTAGTGAATTTTTTTCGCGAATCTAGTGAGTTTTGCAGAGAAGCCTGTGGCAGCACTGATGTAAAACAAGGTGATTGTCAAGTGGGGAAGGTGTGAGAGCTGCTAGGAGTGAGATTTTGGCTATTTAGGTCGCACTGAAGCAGCTGTCAGAAAACAAAAATGATGCAATGTGCATTGGTTTACTGCAACTTGTGAAAACAAAAAATTTCATCATGGTCCTTCATTTTTTGTCAACATTACTACCTCACCTGACAGAACTGAAGAAAGTGTTTCAGGAGGGATGTTTTAACTTCGCAGAGATATAATCTTCCGTAGAATTGTGCATCAATAAGATTTTTGATGCCCCCGCTAAATCCGAAGCTTTAATGGAACTTAAAGCTGATTGAAGAAGTTTATTGGTTACGATACAATATAGCAATGCGAAAGCAAAACACTGCTAACAAGTACTCGCAACTAGGACGCCGAAAAAAACCTGAAGTTATCGAGTCGAGGAGCCCCAAAGATTTGTTAAAACAAAGACAATGCCACAATGCATAAATACTTTTTTAGCATCGCAAAAGCAAAAGCAACAACAACTGTGCAAAGCACATAATTCTCAAAAAGAAAAATACAATCAAACATATTTCTTTTTCATCATATTAATGTTGAAGTCATATTTTACCATTAAAAAGTATATAGCCACATATGGTTGGGCAAAAACCTATTCATTGTTTGACAGACGATCCTTATAATGTTTGCAGAAGGTGACATAAGGCAAGATTTTCGGACTCCGTTCAATTTCTTTCCAGAGCGCAGCCCCTCTACAGGAAATACTTTTTTCCAAAATTTGTACAGACTCTTTGCATAAAATAATTTTGGTTGTCAGCGAATCTACTTCTGTATGAATGAATATTAGAAATATTTTTGAAGAAACTGTCAAAGATTTTGGGCAGCGCACCATGATGTAGTGTATGCACAAGTTTTGCCAATTCAAACCGATATATATCATTTAGTTTTAACACATTAAGATTTTTATATAAAGGAGCAACGTGACAACTGTAGTTACTAAATGTCATTTTTCTTAATATATTATTATGCAAAACGTTCAACGGTTGCAGGACGGAATTGTTAGCTGTACCTCATGACATATTACAGTATTGTAAGTGACAATAGACAAAGCTAGAGTATAACACTTTCAGAACGGCAATAGGAACAAATTTTCGAATTTTAAATAATAAATGCGATGTAAGCGAGCGATAATTTAGTTCTCACCAATTGTACATGAAACGACCAGTTTAAATTACTGTCGGTTAGGACACCTAGGTATTTGACACATGTTTTTTGACTCAACAACACATCATTTGAACATATTTGAAAAGATAATGGAATAATCTCTTTATCTGTGTTTCTCAATGACTTGCTGGTTAACATGTAAGGTTAACCAGCAATACTTGTACTATACTTGTAAGGTTATCGAAACGTTTGCAAGATGTCAGTTGTATCGTTTGCTTTGGCCGTAGTATTTATTATAAAACATGCAAGGTGTTTTAGAATTATTTATTGATTATTTATTTAAACGCATCCATCTGCCTACTTTAAGTAGTTCACTGTTAANTGCAAGTTGCAGGTCATTCAAATTTTTATCAGATAAACAAAGGTACGTATCATCAGCATAAAGCACAGTGGTGAATGTTGAACAATTTGNAAAGTCATTTATGTACATAATAAAAAGAAGTGGCCCTAAAACGGATCCTTGTGGACTCAACAAGAAATATTTTTTAGACTAGATTTAGTGTTTTTGTTAATAACATACTGCTTTCTATTTAGAAGGCAGTTGGAAAACAGCTGCAAAGAGACCCCTCTTATTCCAAAATAAAACTGCAGTTTTTGGAGTAAAATGTTATGGTTTACAGCAGGTGAGTGCAACCCGTGGCCCGCGGGCCAAAGTGGCCCAAGAGCTGAGTTTTTGTAGCCCGCCAAACAGTCCGTATTTTAAAAGGGTATTACCAGTCTTCCGTGGGTGGCCAGCAAGTTGTCTAAACTGCAGAGCTTGACACATGCAGCTGTGGCCCGTGGACCAATCTGGTTATGTGCATTTGCCCGGCAGTGCTGCATGGTTGCACACCCCTGGTTTACAGTATCAAATGCTTTTGATATATCTAAAAATATCGAACATGTATAGAGTCCATTTTCTCTATTGATTAAAAGGTTGGAGTAAATATTTTCCACTGCAAAGGCAGTTGCAGACTTTGGCCTAAAACCATATTGATCGTTGGATAGTAAATTAAAATCCTGTGAATATGCATATACTCTGGTGTGTAGTATTTTTTCTAATATTTTACTTAACTGCAATATTGGGAAAAGTTTGAGAGTGAATTAGGGAGCTCTCAGAACAAGATCAAAAGCAACTTGTTTCACTTACAAATAAATACCTGAATCCACTTTCAGGTAACATCCGAGGTCGCTTTCCTGAACCTGAGCTTCTCAGTGCATTTGCTTGCTTCGATCCGAACTATACCCTTTAAGCCCACGTGCGCCACTTTTTTGGTTAACCTTGCAACGCCGTAACTCGTCAGCCGATTGAGCTAGATAGCTGTTCAAACCCTCTATGGATTCGGGAAGTCTTCTAGTTTAGATTTTAAAAAATAAAGTGCTGGATTTTGTTTTTTTGTGGATGACGTCATAATTGGAGTAGATTTTCGTGTTTTTGACCGAGTTTACCTAGCCCTGAGCGCCAACCCAACGAGCTATTTGTGGCTAAGCTTTTTTTGGAAACTAGGCTATAATCCGAGTCTTTGAAGCTGTGGTTTTCAACCTTTTTCATGCAGCAACCCATTTGCAACCCAATTTAACCTAACGAACCCTTCCAAAAATTTCCAGTCAGGCATATGAAATGCCGTTGTGTTTGCACAATAGAAAATCACAATAAACTAAAAAATAACGTAAGTACGATATCACTATGTTGAACAAAGACTCATTTATTAAATTCATGCACATGGCAGCATCAGTGAGACAGACCCGTGCCGTATACAAATCACTCCATAGCACAACTCATTGAAAACTAGAATAACGTCCAAGATAGCTACGGCAATCAGATATCTACAGTAATTTACAAACACAGCACATTCTTACGTCACAAAGTTATTCGTGCGTTTGACAACGATGATGCCATTCAAATAAGCAAAAACCCATTCCCATTATGACTCCATCGACAAAAACCCGACATCCAAAACTTTCCAATTTGTTTAATAGAAACTACAAGACTTTCCACATCTTTAGAGGGCTTGAACAGCTCTTTTGCTCAATCGACTGGCGAGTTTGGCCTTTAGCCAAAATGGCCAGGGTTACCTTTTGTGCAGGGATGTAGTGCTAACAAAAAAGGCCTGGGAACGCATCCAAAAATAGCCATTTTGAAACAGCTTCAAACTCATTTTAAAGCAAAACGTGAAAAAGGTGTGGTAAAGCCGTTCTCAAGCGTTCCCGCCCCACTACANCCCTGCTTTTGTGGGACTTGATTTTTTACCCAAATTTTTGTTTTNGAGCCACAATTTTGGCTCCAAAAATGCTAGAAAGCCANTCAAGAGCTGTAAAAACTCGGATCATAGCCTAGTTTCCAAAAAAACTTTAGCCAAAAAAAATGGCTCGTTGGGTTGGCGCCCAGGACCAATCAACCTCGGCCAAAAAGACGCGAAAACTCCCCCATTGTGACGTCACCAACAAACAACCCAAACGCAAAACTTAAATTTTTTTAAAATACCTAAACTTCCCGAATCAGTGTAGGATTTGTACAGCTCTCTAGCTCAATCAACGCCGGGTTTAGATGGTGGGGGGCCTGGGGCCCTGGGGTGGTGGGAGCCCCTATGTGCGGATACAAAATGTTTAGGTAGGGGATGATCGATGAAATCACTAGCATTTCCACGTATCATTAATGTTTATGACGTACTCTTGTAACGTCATATTTGCTTACTCAACTGTAACAAAACTATATGATGCAACATGGTATTTGACAAGGATTAGCGATTTGTGAAACTGTTGCAAAACCGGTCGCTAGAAGCATCGCATCTTCTTTTTTTAAATATTTGCTTGAAAAAAGTTTTGAAAATTTTTTGGAAAAACTTTCTGGGCGATCCAACGTTTTCATCATCTCTAAACGCCAGACCTTTCTCAGCAATACATTTTGCGACCGAAACCAAACGTTGCAGGCAGAAGAGATTGTCGATATTGTTTGCATTGATTGAGCTGACAGGCTACTTCTGTATTAATTCTTCATAGTGATTAATTACATTTGCGACTGAATGTAATCGTGGCATCTATATGTTCCATTGAATGCTCGTGGCTCCTCAGTCGCTCAAGAGCGTGCTTCCAGTCGAAGATTCCTTTTCTGATAAGGAAATGCGCACATTTAGTCGTATCCGCGCACATCAGTCTGCAAGCAAAACAATAAATGCAAGTTTGTGAAGGAGAAAAACAAAGTCAGCTTCTGTCAACTACTTCGCCATTGTGGTTCTGGCGA
>JGI24158J21664_10011073_pt1 | contig 11996 bp, 9 predicted proteins | sample Ectturendosymbi3_FD_21664 | JGI IMG/M metagenome (IMG submission 21664) | reverse complement strand
AAAATCTTTTTCTTCTTGTTTTCTTGCCCACGTCAAGTACTGTCAACGATTTTACGAAAAATGGTTTGCAAGAACCTGTTTTTTTCTTGCAGAAAATACTTTATGAAGGAAAAGTATGATTCAGATATGGATTCACTGAATATGTTTTACGATTTGCGCAATTGCCAGGTATTGGTTAATTGCGTACCTTTTGGTTTATAACTGGAAGACCTTCTCTGTTAGCGTGAGAACACATCATATAGCAGTTACAAAATTTGTTAAGTATGGTCATGCCGTTTAAAAGGTTATAGGAATTGCAGATAGCAGCCTCAAAAGCGTGTAAAAATATGCATCACTTAAATCTCACAGCAACAGGGGATACTGAAAGTACCTTTACGTATTCCAGTTCTACCAGCACACCCATTCACTAGTTTCACTTTATAAATAATGAAATGATTAATAATATATATATTAGTCATTTATTTTCAGAATAAAGATTTTTCACAGTTTATCTTTTGATCCATTCTTCAGCAAGTTATCGAATTTGTGTTTTGAGTGACTTCAGCAACAAACTTTGTGTTTGACAAAGAATACATCTTGTTATACTATGATGCAAAACTTGAACTCGTTTTTGCTTTCCCATAGTTTGAAACATGTTGTTAAAAAAGTTCGTATCAAAGTGTCTTGTCCTCCTTATTTAAATCGAATGTTCTAAGATGTGAGATTTAGTAGTTCATTCGAAAAAAAACCTTTTCCACAACGTAGATTTCCACAACGCAAGTTCTTTGATTCAAAACACCTCTTTTTTATGTGTTAAAGCGCCAACGTGTTCGTTTACTTCGTGGCTGTGATTCTTGTTAAATTTGATCAAGCATATTTTTCTTTTGAATATGGACGAATCAGTATAGCAAGGCAACACTGTTCTGAGGTTAAACCAAAAAAAGACAAACAAGAAACTTTCAATAGAAGACTTGTTTGCATGGTCCGGTGAAACCAGAATGAGCGTAGTTTAGGATCACTTCGGCTGAAGAAGAAACTTTCCTGAAACTTTTGCAGGCAAAAATTAATCGCCATTAGGACCTCTTGTCAATTTAGCGGGGAAATCGCTTTAGCGCTGGAGCTCAAAAATTGCTGACAGCCGGGGTAGATAGCTCGTGTACGGAAGGCGCTTAAATCAATTCTTCCTGGGCTGTTCGTCTCTTTTAGCGCTCTGACGATTTGTCAGAAGTGTCGTCAATTTTTGCGGCGCTAATCCGATAAGCAAAGTGCCACCCGCTTTTAACGGCGCAAATTAAATCGTTTGTAATTTTATCAAGTGTTGTGAAAGGCCCCGATCGACCGTAACGTTGTTAGCGCCCTGTCGCTTGCGCTGGCACAAAATTTCAATACAAGGTCCCCCCTGCATCTTGAAAAACGATTCATTAGCAGTGCGAACTGTTGGTAAGAACGTCATGAAGCGCAGGAATACCTTTCGAGGTCGCATTCGCCGCTTAAATGTGGAAGTGAACTAGTCATGTTTTGCGCGATTCGTTTCTCCAGTTTTCATTTTGAAGCTACCAGGAAATACCTCTCCATCGTTTTGAACGTTACAAAATAGCGCTTGCGTTAAATATTTCAAAAAAGAGCAAAAAGGGTAGAGAGGAAACATTCTGCCGGAGCATGTCGAAAACGTTGTTATACTAAAATAGCCAAAAGAGACTTAAAATTAACACATTTTTTCAAAAATGTTACTGTGAGCTTTCAGTTTAAAGTTTGTTTAGAGCAAAGACGTAAATATGAAGCGAAAGATGAACGCGCACAAAATAATGTTTATTTGTAGTACACAGTGTCCAAATAACTTAACGTGTAAACAAGCTTTCGCTTGTAGCAAAAAAATCCACAAACGGAATGCATTAGAGAACTATTACTACGAAGGTATGGGGCATGTTAAACGCAGAGGGAGGGGTGTGCGGAAAATTGACTTTTACTTTCAGGGAGGTAGAGATCGCCTTCCACGATCGTTTAATAATTTATGCCGATCCGGCCCTGTAATGATGTTGACTCTAAGTTAGCGTGCTTCCCGTGATTTTTATCTGGGTTGATTCAAAACTCTAGCTTTTGACAAACGCATTAAGTCTTTTGTCGACGAGTCCGCTGACATCTGACATCACTTACAAATTTTTTCTTTTTTTGCAGATTCGGAAAATAATCTTTCAACAATTGCACTGGAGTTTCATTTTGATTTCGCTGTAGTGCATCGTTTGTAAAAGCACTAGAAACCAATGCTTCACTGTCACACATTGTTTGATCATCAGAACGTTAACAAAACATCTCTCGCGATTGTTTGCCACAAACAAATATTTTAGTCCCTGTGGGTCAAAACAACAAATTTAACACGCTTTTTTATCTCTGCACATATTGTATGTCGGTAAAGTATCTTACCTGTCGTACTCATTCATGCGAGACGAATCCCGGAAACCTTTGGCAAAAGGATTACTGTCAATTTTCAGGCGAGTTATCTGAATGCAATGGGTATGACAAATTATACGTCTCATAAAACAAGAAATGCTTAAGAAACAATAACATTTGTTTAAAAGGCGCTTAGATAAAAAATTAAAGCAAGAAAAATGAAAACCATTATGGCCACTTATGGCTTTAACATGAAAACCTTGTTAAGAAATAATTCGATGGAAATCCGCTCGTATCCACAATTTCTTCAACAACTGCTATATCCGTTAAGAAAAAGCTTATCATACGTTTTGCTACTACAAGTGATGCTATTTTGCTTTTGCTCTGGTATGGAATGAACACCAAACCTATTCTTTTTCAGTGTTTTGGGTTTCATGCAGATTTCGTTTCTGTTGGCATTGACATTCATTAAATATATAAATTGTAATTGTGTTTGATGGTATCTCCTCCTATCGTGCTAGTTTGTTGATGTTTGATCGCAATTTCATTTTAAATAAATTACTTTAGATCTGCATTACTAATTTGTAGAAACAGTAAGAAATAACAAGAAAACACGAAAAACTGCACATAAAAAGTTTTTACTTGCGCTGAAACAACACACAGCACTAAATAACATACATACCATCAAAAACTTGGCAGCGGTGGCAAATCTAAGCGGTTCTGCCTCCACTGTCAAAGATGTAACGGGTTTGAGTTCCACCGCTTAGTTTTTTTGCAAAAGAACACTATAGAGTTTCTTGCCTCTTACAGCCCTCACCTCAATAGAAATTTCGCTCTCACACACATGTTCGCAAATCACATGCCTACCGTAACTGACACAAGGCTGTCGCAATTTGCATCATATGAAAATAATGGAAAAAGTTTCTGCTATTTGCACCATAAGAAAAGAACGAAAAAACAAACTCACAAGCTGATTTTGATACGCAGTGACGGCAGTAAATTGAGTTTCGGAAAATATGAAAGTTTTGTATTGATCTGGTGTAAGCTTCAACAAATCTGTTACGTCATCATCCTTCCTTATGACGTGGACGCGCGGTTGATATTTATGCATCGAGTTGAGGATCACCTGCTAGATAAGAAGAGATGTAAACTGTTTGCGAAGTAAGACAACACTGCAGTTTGCTTAATTGTTGAACTTATATCAGCCACACGCTTGTTAAGAGTTTTTAGCACGTCAGTTTGAGTCATGGCATACGCGTGGGACGAGCAATAACCTTAGTGCCTTAATGTTAAGAAAGCAATCACAGATAAGAATATGTGCTTACAACAGCTTACAACCAGTAGTAGGAGCAGCTGTCTTAAAGCAGTTCGGCAAGTTTTGCAAAAATCTTGGTTAAAAGCGGAGGTCATTGGCATGCTTTCAAATGAAAAAATGTTTTCTCGAACCCAAACGTATAATTCGTCATTGTATGTTTGTAGCATGAAATTTGAAATAATGTCCAGGCCGAACATTGCAAAAGTCGTACAACAGTAGCACCTTCTGTGATGCCGCATCCTATCTGAATTATTCTGCAGATATACCAGTCAAAAACTTTGACTTAAGGTTGACAAGGTGAAGATGAGTGGCCATCAGTAGCCCATTAATCACCAATGTTAAAGCAGCCGCTTGACGACTGTCCGAAGTGCTTATTACAAGGAGGTGATAGGTGGTTGGAATCTTGAACAGTGAACCACCCACTAGATACGCCTTCTTGCATAGCAAACGCAAAACGTCATGTAAAAACTTGCGATGCGTTCTGGAATGTTAACTACAGAAGGATCGCAGAAGTAGGGCGAAAAAGCTGGATATCATCCTAAACCACACTACCAGTGCTTGGCTATGATTGAAATTCGTCGTACACCTGTCACTGCGAAATTGACAAAGGATATTTAAACAACTACTACAGTATTTTTCACAGTTAATCCTGCACCGTTTGACTTCGTAGCCACAACAAAAAGACAAGCTGCAGAATTCGAAAAAAACGGCTATCTATTAAGCCACAAATTTAAAATTTGGTTTTATGAAAACAACGCAAAAACCTTCTGTTANTACAGAATTCAGGCTTTCAGCTGCGACGAGGTAACACAAGATTTTGAAAGAATCTAAGTCAATTTTGACAATCTAAANTGATTAAAAAACCTGCTTTTGTCGAACGAGGAATTTGTTTGTCAGTATATGTTCTGATTTCATTTAGTAATATCNGTTCTGTTTTTCCTAGGATTGCAGGAAATGCAGAAGCAATTGCGTTTAATTAAACGTTTTGAAATATTTTACCCTAAATGGGTTTTGATGTTTATTCGTGGAAAAACACGCTGGTCTCACAGTTGGATGTTCATCCGAAAGCTTCTTGTTGGCAGGTTACTCCTTACTTTCCTATACATTTTTTGTTCAATCCTTTTCTTTAGTTCGCATTTTTGGATCTGGCTGGAACTCGTATTTTTTATAATTTTTGGCTGCAAAATAGGCTGAATAAATTCAATAGTTTCGAATTTCAGATTTGTTTGCGCGCTGTGCTCAAACTTCTGAAACTAGCAATCACACAAAAACAAAAAACTACTCAGCTGTAACTTGATTTTCTGGAAATTTTGAAGTGAAAAAATGACAAAAAATCATGTCAGAAATGAGAAGACGAGTAAAATGGTTATAAGACAAAACAAACGAGTTTCAAACAATCGATTTTTTTCAGGTACAGCAAGGACCTCAAAAGGTTTGTATTTTGTGTTTTTGTCATGGCACAGCTTGCTGAGAACCTTGCCGATGATCTGCAGTGTTGAAGTTAGCAACCTCTGTTCTGCTGGTTGCAAAACGCAGCTGATATGTAACAGAACAAACCTATTAATCACATTCCTATTTGCCATGCGAGTCGCAAAGCACCCTCGAAGCGCTAATTCGCTGACATGTCAACGACAAGATAAGGATGGCCTGCGTCTGCGGCAAGGTCAAATTAGCTGCGAAGGAAAGCACGAATAACATTCCATTTAAAATTTGTCACCTGAAGTGAAAGGAAATTAGTAAGAAAAGGAGCGAAAAATTTGAAACAGTTTGTTTTTGTATTGAGTTTCGTGTTCTCGGACATTTTTGTGTAAATCACTTTAGAGCTTTTATGCAGCTCTTGTCAACTATTCCGTCAAAATCGATTTTTTGTTTTAACGGCAGCGTAATTTTTTTATTTGTCAAGATCTTTAGATATGGTTTTGCTAATGGTGCTTAAACACTCAAAAAATAACTTTTCAATGTTATTGAACCGTTAACCTCACTCCCAAAATCTTTTCGCGCAACGCGTATGAAGGCAAATAAATTGTTTGCAGATGGCTTTTGCAAATTTGGTGAACAAAAAACTCTGAAAAGGTGTGTGTTCATTCCAAACAAAAAATGAATTGGAATCACTGTAGTCCGCACTTTGCTGCGGTTGCATGCAATCTTTCAGAGTCAACAGGCACGGTGACAGCACTTCTGTGGAATTTGTCTGACGTTTCTGGGACGGCAGAACCTAGTTTCTGGTGAGTATTGTAAATATTTGAGCTAGTTTCAACCAAAACATTAACGTGTTGAAGAAGTTTAAAGTCGTCTCAAGTCTCAAGCATTTTGCAACCGGTTCTAATCAATTCTGATCATGTACTCACTAACAAAAATATCGCTGTGTCGCGCAGTGGATTTGTTGTCAACCTTGGTTCCACTAATTTACGACATTTGTATTCATTATGATCAACAACAACACAAAACCTCACGAGTCACCGATATGAACGTAGAAAGACAACTCGGTTACATTATACAATAACAGCAAAGATTTGTCGGTAACATTTGACATTGTATCCTGCCCTGAAATGTTAAGGTAGCAAAAAGTCGACAAAAATGTGACTAAAATGTTCTTTCAGAATCTTCGAAACAGAAGTGTACTTACGTGACTGTTTCGATCCAATTCGTTGTTTGTCAACTTCAGCTTTTCAAACGAAAACATTTGCTTGCTAACCTGAGCACCAGATAAGGGTGAATCAGGATGAATATAGAGTCTTGGAGTGAGAGGCGGATCAGCTTTGCCTGAAATTGAGACATTCGCACTTCCAAGTCATGCATGGTAACGCGGTCGAGGTGGTTTCGTGCTATAACAGCCCGGGTAATTATTGCAGCTAGGTTATACGGTAGCAAAGGAACTAAACCCTTATACTTCTCTTTAAAAACAAACTTTGGGGCTTACAAAAGCAAGTTGTTGAATAGAAGTCAGCACGAAAAGATTACTTCACTAACGCATAAGTTAGCTGATTGCATCTATTCTTATTCCTTTACTGCTCCGGTATAAATTAATTTCGTAGCATTGTGTGCTTTTCAGCTGATGTTTCAAATCAACAGCCTGTTTTATCTTCAAAATCAATTTATTTTCTTCTGCATGTTTCACTGGTTTTAAATTTGTATAAAAAAAAAACTGTTTTTATCTTGCGGCATTTCTTTGTCAACTTCGTCAGGTTCAGGTAAGAAGTTATTGTTCCGATTTAGGTAGTTACTTGTAATATAGTGATGACGGGAAGTGTTTTGGTTCCATCAAAACTTTATCTAGCCATGGATGCAATCTTTCATTCTGCTATAGTAAAATTATAAAACATTAAGAAATCGTTATCAAATTTCTAATTCATGTGTGAGATCTCTCAATACAGATACATGCCAGATTTATTAAATGCGCCATAAGCAAATTTTCAAAAGTTATACTTCCTTCGTTTTTTTTAATTTCCCTATAAGTGTATTAGGAAGGGGATGTCAAACTGATTTGCTGCCACAGAGGGCAGATTTCGTTGCATAAAAATACCTTTTAAGAGAAAATTCAATTTGGAAAATATCCTCACCATTTTTCAACAACATGAGAAGTGTTTCTCTTATTTTACTTTTGTTCTTCAAGAAAGCGATGCCCACAGAAAAGTAGAGTTTTCAATTTTATTAAACAATGTTGCATTAGACATTTTAATCAAGATTGAAATTATAGTATTAAAGAAAAACAATTAATGACAATTCAAGAAAGGCTTATTTTGTTTCAACTGATAACTATCAAAACTTTCTGCAATACAGCATACCTGCCACAAGCCAGCTTGATCGGTGGTATGCGTAACGGTACCTCTTGTTGTCAACCGGCACAACGTCCATTGCAATCAGGTATTTCTTCGAAAACTCAGCACTTGAAAACGACACCCGAACGGTGGGAAACATCCGCCTGGGCAGAGTTTGTCATAATTACCGCTTGTCAAGCAAAGTCGTTTTCAAAAAATGAATATTTGCTTTCAAACCATTTTATGTGCTTGGCTCCGAAGAAAATCTTATGTTGATGTACTACTAAGCTGATCAATTGCACTTGCCAAAGCTTAAAATGCCTTGTAACTAATCAAAACAATCCCAGGTATACTCTATACATGATGGCTTTAAACTAGGAAATTGTTTTTTTCTTCAACATAAAAAATAATATATTGGTTTGTAGTTCTACATATTGCAGTAATTAAAATCTAATGATTTTTTGCAATTCTCGATTGAGTTAGAAATTTCATAATATACACGAATTAAATTAGAAATCTGTTAACTTGTTGGAAAGCTGCTGGATCTGACACATTTTTCCATTCCCATGAATATTCTGACTATAATGCTTGCAACGTTTTTACTTGGTGACAGTAGCGCAGCCAGTCCAAAAATTTGGGGGCCAAAAAGTTGGGGGGGGACAAAATGTTTGATTTTAGGCGAATAACATTATTTTGTTTGGGATACCTCCTCTCAAAGCACAAAATGACTATATTTTCTAAAAATTGGGGGCTCCCCCCTGGCTTAAGCCTGTGCTTGGTGACTCTTGCATACGTTTTAAACTTGGCCAAAAACAACGTTTTTCTGACTTTCTTCACGCAAACAAAATATTCTGCTTTGGACATTGTTGCCCAGTTATTGACAACTAGAAATTCAATGTTTTGTTCCTGAAACAGAGAACCTCACTTAACGTTATCGTGAAACTTGCCTTCCGGACTTCGTGATAATCATTTCCGTTCCCAGCTCGTGAAATTTCTTCCACAGGTCTTTTGTTTCAAGAGTGCATTTAATAGTTTTCAGGGAAGGATGGTCAGGTTTGAGAGATGGTGGCAAAACATCAGCTTCGAGGGCAAAATCTACTGAACGCTCGTTGACCTTATTTGCTAGGGTGTCCTCAGGCGGTTCAGCGCTATCCTGTGAAATTTCTTCATCATTGATATTGCTGTTTGCGGACTCTGCAGAGCAAAACATCAGCATTACATCGTAGAGGAAATTTGCCCGCGTCTGGATGCATAGACACGTGATTTTACAGAAAAATGAACTTGGCGTCAAATTTGCATATCAGTACGCGCTGTTTGAAGTGACAAATGATTTTGTCTACATTAACTTACAAATCGACCCCGCACATCGTGTCCTGCACAGGGCAATAACATTGTAATTTACGAACAGGGGATGTAGTGCATTTGAAGTTCAACAAAGCTGAATGAAAAACAACTAAAACTTTATGCATGTCAGTGATTTTCACTCTACAAAACTGACATGGCTACTACCTTAGTTGATAAACATTTTAACTTTCATGATTTAAACTTCCAACAACAAAATATAAATGAAGACGAGCAGGCTTAGTTTAAGCAAAAGCTGTGCAAATTGCGAACGCACCTTCATCTTCTTTGCTTTTTTTGAAAGAATTTTTTTCATTTCGTGCAATACCGAAAGTGGTTGGTTGTACTTTCTCTTCGTCTGTTGCATCACTTCCCATAATCGCGTCAATACTGAAAAGGTTCGCTTTGGTAGACATTTTTGATTTGCCATCTTGACGATCTTCAGCCATACTCTTTGGCTTGGAATTCTGCACTTCGAATTCCTTTTGCTCTATTTTGACTAGAAAATGTATGAAATACTTTCTCTGCTGATAAAACCTTGCTTATAAAACCTTTTAAGTAGTTACGTATTTTACAGCAGTCTGTGAAACAAAAAGATATTTTGTCAACAAAAAGTTCGAAACGTTAAATCTTGTTGTTAGACTTAAATTGATCTGATTAGCTGATGCTAATATACACAACATAACGAAATATTCATCATAACAAACTGCTCTATGCATGTGCTAGTAACGATGACAATGAAGACAAATGACGGCTCCAGGCCAGTTATGCAGTATTTCTAAGCTATGCTCCATCCTGTAACCTATACGTTGAACAATTATCAGAAGTTTAGATACCTTGCATTTTATTACTTTACAATTCAGCTAAATTATTAACAAAACTCAACCTACACTATCGTTTCCATCTGTTACTGGAGGTTTTTGGAAAATTAGTTTCATCAATGCGACCTGATTGCTCATCTGCATTTCACGATCTGAACTCCCTACTCTGCTCAAGTTTTAAAGCAGCCACTCGCCATTTTGATCACCGCAGCTGTAATTGCATTATCTCCACGCCCGACGACTGCATGGAACGTCGCTTCTTCCGTGGCAGACGGCGACAGGTGGTTGTCCAAAGCTGCATCGAGAGTATAGNCTNAATGGNGACATTTACATGGACAAAAAGTGAAAAAGGAGGGATTTGCTACAGTCATATACACAAAAAAAATTGANAAAGCTGCTTACGTAGCTGAATATTTTCATGAATTGTCAAACCTAACGCTGTCAGAGTTTAACTTACATTAAAATGTCTGTGGTGAACNCCCTATCATGGCTTCTCAAATACTTTCCTCCTTTTTTTAAATTTCTCTCACCCTCTTTGGCCGTTTTTATTGGCGTTCGTATGCATTATAAAGTTTGCTTTCGTGTAAGAATGTTTTGAACGGGATAATGGCGAAAGGCTGTTGAGCCATGAATTTGGAAACTTTTCTCACACAATTTCGCAGTTCGAAAGAACTATGGAGGCAAGTCTTTGAACACATTATTCTAATGAATTTTCATGAGTTCAAAAACATTCACATAAGCCCAGTGGCGTGCAGAGGGGGGCGAACGGGGCGACGACCCGGGTATCCAAGGCAGGGGGCATCCAAAGAATGAAAATACAAAAATTAAAATGCTGTAAATAAATTATTTTTCCTATTGTAGGCTAAGGCTACTAACACGTGCTGCATGGATTTAATTTTTCGAAACGTGTTTTCTTGTCAACCATAGTTTTTACGTGCTCAAATGCCAGTAATTCTCACATTCTTCAACACCAGGGACCTTTGCGGCGCATACCCAATCAACTTGATAGTGGCGTGACTTTGTCCAGATCGTGCAATCAAGGTAAAAATCACGAAAAAGGATTGACAGTTAATTATGGACGTTTAATTGATTTTCTAAGTCAAATTTCAAAACTGCCCTATTTCAGCTGGCTTGATTTAGCTGACTTTGATGCATCACTAGTTTCCCGTTTTGGTTTTTGATGTGGCAAACCTGGGTGTGCGCTAATACAGCCGCACATCTGTGCTTGCAGTATGCGCATCATGCCGAGCTTCGTCATCAATTGGCAGAACAGACGGATTGATCATAACGGCTCACACAAGCCCGTATCTGTTCTGTACCCCCACCAGTAGTTCCACATAAAACAGCCACATAATAAAAAACGAAAGTTTTCTTGCGTATATTATACCCATTCTCAATTCTTGTGCAGATTACAATTCTTGTGTTTGCTCGTAGTAGCGCAGTGTCTTGAAACGTGTTTCAGGTGTTCGACGCTATGCGGTTAGATCGTGGCAGACGAGATGATAAATGTGTCTTTTTGCTACATCCTGCTGGCCTGAATGTATCTATAACGAGAATTTTACCCGCCAGCGTTAAAAATTACAAGTTTCAAACTGTCAACTTTGGGTGTCCGTCATCCTAGTCGCATACCGTTTCTGCTCGACTGTTGTTCGACGAGACATTCGCGCAGTCTGATGTTCTTGCAGTTGTGAACTGCCTTGCCGTAGCGTTGTGTGCATTTTACTCAACCGTTTTAATGCGCAGCCTTACATTTTTGCAGTTGTGAACTGCGCAGCGTAGCACTAGATGTGTTTTACTCGGGCCCGTAGCCACGGGGAGCATTCGGGGGAGTGCTCCCACCAAATGTTTTTTGTCCCCCCCAAATCGGGTTGTGCCCAGGAAAATTTATTTTTTCATATAATAAAAACAAAAATATTGCCCCCTAAAAAGTATTTTGCTCCACCAAACCTTGAAACCTGGCTACGGGCGTGGTTCTACACGTTGCCGGATAATTTTGCAGTTATGAACTTCTGTCTTAGCGTTGACCGTTGAGTGCTGTACTTTGCTCCAGTCTCCTAACTTGGAGCGCTGATAATTTATGTTCATTACAGTGACACATTGTGCAACAACGAATAAGGAGAGTGCGTGTAGAATAATATGCATGCTGTGTCAACAAACTTTGTCAAACCGTTGGTTTGCAAACGTGAATATGACGTCGTATTGTGGCGTCACAAACAGCGTATATTGAGTAACAATGACCACCATACGCCACTGCTCAATACTAGAATTTGGTAGGGGGGCATACAATCAAGGAGTCTCCCCGGGCATCACCAGACCTCTGCACAAGCCTTATTTTTAATAGTTGTCCGTTCCAAGACCAAATGAAAGCTTTTAAAATTTGATCCAATGGGTATA
>JGI24158J21664_10011072_pt1 | contig 11996 bp, 7 predicted proteins | sample Ectturendosymbi3_FD_21664 | JGI IMG/M metagenome (IMG submission 21664) | reverse complement strand
ACAATGCTCCTTGAAATTTGCATGCAAATTTATTCCGTGGTATTTGCATTAAGTCGACAAATTAACAAGCAAAAAGTATGCGAAAACACTTAATCTCCTTGTGAAGGTAATAAAGTTTTTGTAAAATATCAAGCTCAAGGGGTGTTTTTTAACCCCAACCCCCTTGCGTACGCCCTTGATAGCACCCATATGTTTACAATTGTGTACAACACGGTTCGAGTCACGCTGGCCGCCTCTAACGACACAAAATTCTTACCTACTCACACAAGGAGTTGGGCGTGTACATTGCGCTACGGCCAGCATGCGGTGTGCAGAATGTCACGTATGCACTTTCATACACTCGTTACCAAAAATGGCTGGCAGTGGTTCTCAAAGTGGGCGGTACCGCCCCCTTGGAGGCGGTGAGAAACTCTAGGGGGGCGGTAAAGCAGAAGTGGGCGGTTGGGGGGCGATAGGAGACCCAGTTAATAATTAAATTTCTATTGTCTTACTAATTTGAGCGACCAAATGTCATAAAAAACAGTATGATCAACAAACATGTATGTATGTAATTTGTAAACAAAAACTTAGCGTTTTCCTAAATTAAGTTTTATAGTGAAACACACGAAAAAATTGAGTTGACATGTGTGCTGGGCATGGTAGATTAAGGGGACAATAGAAATTTGTTTGTCAGAAAAGAGGGCGCTAGCCAACAAAGATTGGGAAACACTGGTTTATAAGAAAAATTTGTCTAGTCATGGGCATACATTGAGAAACTAGATATTGCATATATTTGGCAGACATTTTTGAAAAATTGAATAACATAAATCGGAAGCTACATGGAAAGATCACAAACATCATCCAGCTTTGCGACAGCCTGCAGGCATTTTATTCTAAGTTGTAAAACTGGCGTTGTGAAGTAATGCAAAGAAATATCGCTATTTTTGAGATATTGTCAAGTGTTGAAGAGATAACTTAATTTCAAGGGATTGAAGGTGCTCTATTGTAGATTTCTTCAAGATAACTTGAAGAAATCTACAATAGAGCACCTTCAATCCCTTGAAATTAAGTCCCAACGATATTTCTCTGATCTCAAGGAGGAAGAAGCTGCATTTGTATGAAATCCATTCTCTACCTCTGTTCATAGCTAATATTCCCGCTGAATTACAGGACAAATTGGTGATCTTTGGAATGATCCATCAGCACGTGATATTTTGCATGAAATGTCGCTTCGGTTCTGGCGTGCTGGACGTGCATCGTATCAACATCTCTCTGTGCTGGCTTTTCGGATATTGCTCCCATCTGACACTACATACCTATGCGAGAGTGGTTTTTCACCTCTTGTTCGCACCAAAACGAAGGCACGAAATCGAAGGAGAGTCGAGGATGATATGAGATTAGCACGGTCAAACAATCAAGCACTAATTTAGATGATGGCCATACGGCTGCAAAGCCAATCGTCGCATTGAAAAAGTTTGTGAAATGCAATTGCTATTTGAAATTAAGATGTCATGAAATGCATTTTTGTGGTAAGTTGTTGCATTTTTCTGGAAATGCATTTTACGCTAATCATAATGGTTGTGATGTCATATGCACGAAAATACCAAAGGCGTTCACGAATCTAAAAATGTTAAGAAACATTGGCTTAGCCGTATGAAGCTTCAATTTCGACAAGGCACAGGGTATGGCAGATGAAAAGGTGAAATGTCTTTGACTGATTGTGAGCTTAATTTATTTTTGAACATCTTTGGCGATTACGTACAGTATTGTATATGCAATATACGAACAAATTGTGAATTTCAATGAATTCAAGTCTTATGCAAACACTTTTGGTGTCTGGTTAGGTGTATTCCCGGCATCTCCCGTGTCCCCGACTCGCTGAGACGGTAGACCAGCAAACACCTGGAAATTGTCGGTTATTTTCTGACATCGCCTTTATATTAAGTGGTGTAGCCAATTTTTTGGTTATTCCAATCTGATTTTTTTAATTTATCAAAAATTTATGCGAATGACTACATATAAGAGTATCGCAGATTCCCAGTTTTATATTAAATCAAATTGCTTCGTTTTTCTGCAAACTTCTTGTTTTTTTTCTGCGTCAAGTTAATAAAACATTTCACATTTCAAAACGAAAACCCAGAGATTGAGACTAACATCCTGTCAGACCGCTATGATGCCTGCGTTCTTCGTAAGCTAGACCAAGATTCGAAGCTTCATCACTGAGTTCATCAACGCTGACACCAACATAGTAAACTGCAACGAGTTTTTTTAATGTCTAACCTACCTTGTCTTTGCCAACGACTTCACGATATGTGCGAAATCCTCCGTTCCTTTGTTTTTTGTATTGTATCTTGAAACTGGTCGCGTAATTGTGAAGGTAGAAAGGGAACCCACCGACAAACCCTTGAGTCCCAATTGCAGTGATCCTCATGTGTGGGTCCAAATCAATCTACAGAACGTAAGTGTTGATTGACAAAAAACACAACCGCTGGTTATGACCACCAGTTCACCAAATTTCCAATTTGGTCTTTGCAAAATGGGTGTTCAATGAACCCACCTCTTGGGTGACCCCAACCCGCGGATATGACGCCACACCGTGGGTGTGACTCTACCCCATGGGTTTGACCCCACCCCGTGAATTGTGACTTTACTTGAAAACAACAAACCTACAAGCTAAGAATTTATTGAAACACAACAATGCGTCCGCTTATTCCAAGAACACAAGACAAATAATGTCCGCCGAAAAACGTCGTATGGAAGCCTATGCGATAGGTGACAATCTAATAATCTGTTAATCATAGTTTATTGTTTGCCGATCTTTCAAAAGGTCTGTTCTGTACAAAGGTTGTTTTTTTCATCAAGGCATTTAGTAAAATTGAATTTCTCTACAGTTCAACTTGGATATATTTAAGTTGAAACCCTCAATGTGCTGGCACGAATATAAATTGTCTGAACACCATGGCGATTGAAAAACGTGTTAGTTACCTGCCACACCCATCATAATCTTAAAGATACACAAAAAATGTTATATCAAAAATTTCTTGTTAGTTTTATTTTATAATTGATTGAGAAACAAACTGCGCTCCGCTGATGCTTTCGGTTCCTGTCAAACAACTCTTTTATTAAAAAGGTAGAAAATTAAAGTTTTGAGAGTAGAAATGGCGTAAAGCAGCCTTTGGTGAAATAGAAAAAATCCATTGTTAAAAGTAGAAAGACAAGTTATAAAAAATCTTGTTCTGTCTCCTACCACAAGACGAAAAAGAATTCGGATTTGATAACTTATCGGACGCTGTAGCTCGCAGACCCGCCTCTATTTATATTCTTATTCTATTGCTATCATGTCTTCGTTCGATTTCTAAGGAATGTTGAAACTTTGCATGTCACAGATTTTGCGGAGTTTTTTCCTTTTCTTTTACAATTCACGAAGTTGGTTATGTTTCGTTAAGTTGGTTATGGTCCTGCGCACTGGCAACTATTCGCATGTACTATTTTCGTTGGTTGAGGAGCGCACAATATGCTACTAACTTTTGATGCACGTTCATTTCCAGTCCTTCAAAATCCTAATCACGTTTTATTAAAACAGAAAATGAATGAACACCACAATTGTAAAAACGAACAAAGACTAACTTGTAAGTACTGTTCACCATCTTTAATCTTTGTCATCCACGCGCTGGCGCCATTGAGTCTTGCCTTCTCCGGTGCATACCTACCGGACTGCTGAGAGGTAGCAGAAAACGCAGAATCACGAATTTGTCCGTTCTCAATTCCTATAGCTCTTCGGCATTCTATGGACATAATCAAATTGTTTAGCAGATTTACGTAACGCAAATGGACAAATCGTTGAGAAGAGCGGTTTTGCACAGGATTTGAAACGTCGCGCCAGCCGCTTTGAAAGCCACAACTCCATGCATTTGCAGATGAAGATGTGGCTCAAAAGTGTTCAAGATTTTCAAACGAAAACATTTTCAGATGAGATAGTGAGTGCCCATTGATTCATTCATTGATTTAAATACGGGTCCTGAAGCACACTTTAAAATACTGTTTATCTTCAGTGTTATATTTGAACAGAGGTGGAGTGTTTTTCAGGCAGATTCGGAAACACCGCATGAATCAGCATAAAAGGCACGACTGTTGCAAACTTTAATCTATTTTCGACAGTAACTTGACACATTTGAATTATTTAAATGCAAGAAACACCTTGGCCGGACAGAATGATATGTTGTTGTTCTCTTATAGTAGTACTTGGATGGCGTTTGATTGTCAAGGGAGTGGTAGTAGTTGATCTCACCAACTTGGTGCGCGTCGATTGCTGTCTAGAATGAAACTCTACTTTAGGTAATTGCAACATAATAATTCGTCTAAAAACATTTCAAAAAGTGAAAATCTTAAACAGCAAATATCGTTCGTATTCCAAGAAAAAAAAGAAAAAAACAAACCAACAAGGAAAATAGCAAAAAAAACTTCCAAGAAGTGAATTTATTTAATTGAATCGCTAAATACGCAAGAAAACTGCTGACGTTTACCTCATTGGGGTTGGATGATATTTTCAAGCACCATAATAAACATGTTTTCCTTGCAGGAGCCAAGCAACGGCTACGACAAAGACGCGTTTTTAATCATCTCTTTTGCAAAATATGTTTGCATGAAAAGATTTTGCATGTTACTGTCGCTGACTGTTATACGGCAAGATAGATACGTGTGTTGATTGAAAGTAGCCACCAGCTGAAAGACATGGTACTGTTTAGAAGTTTGGAAAAACGACGAAACACTTTTACGAATCTTTACGACACCTGAAAAAAGCTGTGACACACTTTGTACTACTTTTCCGATAAGAGCATTCAAAAATCAGCGAAAAAGAATCGCTTAAAAGGAGACAGAGTCGGCAAAGACTTGATATTTTGATTCAAAGACGCACTTTCTCATCACGATATCAAAGTAAAAAATACACCTTTCTTAAAATTTTTCCCTATACGTAGAAAAAAGTTGAAAAAAATTTTTCACCCAATTATGAGGCATTTGAAACGTTTCGTGAACGTTCAGTAAAACCTCCGACGTTTCGGTCATGCTGGGCTATGCAGCAACCCTTTGTGTTTTCACGCTAAACATATTTTAAATAAACAGCCATGCGTTTTCTTCTTAGTTTTACACGCAAGTAATTCCAAACCATTATACCATACAATCATGGCTCCGTTTGACGAAAACATTTGTGTCGTGTCGCACGCACGCAAACTTTTTCGCTTGTTTCTTCCTAAATCGCTTTTAAGCTGTTTGCTTAGATATATTTATAATCAAAAATTTCCCTGTTGCTTGCGTGTATCTTGATGTCAGAGAGTTAATTATTGTAATGTCTGTTCGCATTGCCTAAAAATATCTTTGCAATTTTGATTATCATGTAACGTCCACCATCAACGCCAAACAATTGGCTCAGACGTATGGTTAATTTTCATTGCCTTGTACTAATAAACTGACCAAAATAGCAACGTAGACAGTGGAAAACCGAACCAAAACTTCTTTACTTCACGACATGCTTTGCTTGTACGTTGTTAAATGCCACAGTACAATATCAACCAGGAAAGCATAATTTTTCTGAAACAAAATATTAGCTTCATGATTCCATTTATTTGTATTGTTTTATATAACTAGCTCGTTAAATTCGACTTCCCAAAAAACGCATTTCAAGTAAGTTCAAAACATTCCTTTGAACATGACAAATGACATGACACCAACGGTGACAAATAAAGACTGTGTCCACCAAAATGTGACAAGAAAGGTGACCCACAGGTTGGCTATATCATTTCCCCGCCTTCCAGCTCTGCTCAAGAAAAAAGATTAGATACGGAGAGAATGATTAACTACAAAAAGGCCCATCACAGCTGGACAAAAACTAAACAGTTACAAGTGCCTTGTTTTAAACAATACAAAAACAAACCGAAGGTTCGCCAGAGCATCACAAGCACTGCGCACTTTGTGGTTGCCGTGGAAAACGCAGCATATCTTTGGCCGCAACTGTTTCACAGATCCAGGCAAAAATAAAACTTTCCTGCTCAGCATTACCTGAAATGTGCAAACTATGGTGATTATGTGGCGAAGTGTGTGATTTGAAATCAACAGTGTCTTGGTCAAACAGCAAACACATTTTCAGCGAGATTTACAGCGCGCACCGATGTATTGCAACAAACCAGACAAGTGATGTCAGTGGTCGATCGGTCAAATCGTGGCACCACGCAGTGTTTCATGGCATTTTAAATTAACCCCCTGTGTACGACCCTTACACTGCTACTTTTGTAGAACAACCCACTTGTGACTCTCTGGATGCCTGTGAAGATAAATTGCTTAACAACCTAAACGCACAATTTAACATTCGAAGCATGATCCTCCCTTGTGTGAAGTAATTCCTTTCCCCTTATTTATAACTAACTAGACGGAACAGAAGTGAAGGGCTTGAATCCATCCGCAAATTTTTTAATAGGGAATTGTTTCACGTAACACTACGCTTGTTCAGTCCAACAATCTTATTCAAGTAGGACTGACGATGCGTAGTAATACGTGAAATCAGTTTCCTATTTTTAAAAAATTTGCTGATTGATTCAAACTTTTCACCTGTGTGGGAACTTGTTACTTGAATACAGATACGTGCAGGTTTGAATCACCGTAAAAAGATGAAAGTAGAGCTAAGTCGACTGATTCCTCGAAAACTTACAGAAAATCTAGACCTTTTTGCTGGTCTCTTTTTCTGTCAATTTTTGATGTTCACATATAGCCAACATACTTTTCTCAGTTTTTTTTTGCCCAATTGTATAAACCCCTTTCCTATCACATCTCTAGTTTTTATTTACCAATTTTTGCGCCTCTGTTTTCAGCGTTTACCATTCAAAGGCCCGCCCTAAAGCACACCTTCAACGTTACGACGTCTAAACCGACTTGTCAAAATACATCCCACTGCACACAATGGTTGAGTCACCGCCGGATTGCGTTTGCAGTCAGATTTGTACAAATGGCGTATTTTCCAGTTACCACTAGCTGCAGCTTGTATTCTGATTTACTCATTTTATTTTAGAGTTTTATTGCTTTCTGTGCTCGTTCTTTAGTTCTTCAACACTTTACCTGTAAGTTTTTACTTGCAGGTTTCAGGACTGAGGATGCGTAGAGAGTTGCGTGAAATCGATTTCCCATTAAAAAAATGCGGACTGATTCGACTGTGTCAACTTTGCGAAGACTAATTACCCAAATACAGTAAGTTCAATTTATTCCATACGTAAAAATTAAGGAAAAGTGTAGCAAAACAGCAGGAACTCAAAACCTTTTTTCCTACTTTTGACACATATCTTGGTAGAAGGTAAAATGCTTGGAGTTATTCTGCTACCTTGTAGGATGAACAGTTGCACGAGGACGCTGTATCGTGGGTATCACAATTCTCGCTCGATTTTCCACGCCGCCAGGTTCACCGCCTGATAAAACTTGCCTCACCCGGTCTGCAACAAAAACAGAAAACGCATCATTTACAAGTTTCGCCACGCCACCCCACTTCAAACTTTTAACATTTCCTGCTGCAGCACATTTGGAAACCAGATCCAGATCAAGCAGCACATCGCACCATCAAGCAACGTCATGCCAAAGGAACGAGTTTACAAAATTCCTACTAAAGCATTTTTGTGCAAGGAGTTTGAGATGTGAAGAGCTAATATTGCGTATTCTGCTTGACAGCGAAAAAAACGAATAAAATTTTGCAAGACATGCTAATATATTGTGATGCAGACTTCGGGAATCTAATGAGAGTAAATGTATTAGTTTTGACCACCATGTATGACGACAAAACAGAGTCAAAGGGCCCTGAAACAGCAATTTTTGAAACAACGTTGCTTACATATCTTTTAGCAACTCAACCATGTGAGGAACTTTTTGGCAAGTTCTTCTAACGCGATCCAATTTTTTTGAAAAACTTATCTGACGGTAGGCAGATGAATTAAAAAAGGGATAGCAAAGATTTGGGCGTGTTAAGTGGAAGACAGATGTGCGTTTTTGCTTTTATAAGACACAGTTCAAACAAACGCTTACCTCTTGTGGTGCCATAGAAGTCATAGTTTCTGTTCGGTCGAGTATGCACTCTGGCTCGCTCGTCAAAGGCTTCGGTGCCTTGCGAGCGACCAAAGCAAGCATGTGTCCTTTTGTTAAAGTCGAAGGAGAGACAGCGACCTCTCATGGAGAGACATCTGGCCGCACATTCGTCAGGGGTGGCGCGAGTAAGTTTAAACAAACTTGTCGACCAGAGCGTGTGACCACGACGAACGGAAAACCAACGAGAATCAGCTGGAAAACACACAGTTTATTTCATGTTTCTTCGCTCAAGTAGAAAATCAAACGTTTTTTGTCGAACTTTAAACATGCTGCATCAGCTATGGAGGAATGCTTTGTTTGGTGTGAAAATACAAGCTGAAATTGCAAACGTTTTGTTTTCGCGCTCGCCTTAACCTTTTGATAGATCTCCATTGTCATTAAAACCCCGGGACAGTTGTTCTGAAAGTTTTCTATTGAAATACATTCATGCTTTCATTGCGCCAAGTAAGACAAAAGCAGCCTCTGAAACAAACGCTAGGCATCAAATCTGAACAAAAACAGGAGCACGTACATATACTCACGTGTCACGCGTCTTCTCTGGGCACTCGACCCATCACACGCGCAAATCAGCGCAATCAACAAAGTGATCAGCTTATGTTTCATCGCTGCACAGTTAGCTTACGTCTGCCACAAAAATTTTTGATTTACTTGCAGGCTGAATATTTTTGTCCGGTCAGTAACCAGTACACTGGCATGCCTGCAACAGTAGCACTGTAGCTGCTAAACCACATCTTAGTCGCTGAAAGGCTCAGACAGACTCAGACTGTGGTTTTGTTTCATCAAAAATTCTGGTTTTTACGAAATATGATTTTTACCAAAACAGCTGTGGTTTAACCAACAAAGCTCTCTTTCTTCTGTTGGCAATAAATTAAAAACTGGTATAACCAGGGACGGAATAAGGGAGCGCGGGCCCCTAGGCCATCTTAGTTTTTGGGCCTCCAAGCAAGTGGCACCAATTGACCGTTTGTCTGAAAAGCGTGAAAGTATGCTCCTTTTATGTTTAGCTCCTCCTCAAAAATCTATCTTTTGTGGTGCTAACTTTGGTTCTACGATTGCTAAGATCTTCAAAAGAAATTAAAGCCTTTGCTGCTTTCTTCTCAAGAACAAATGGCAATGTGATCTTTTCTTGGAATGTATAGCTCTTTCGTGTAGTTCGATTCTTCTCTTCATTAAATTTCCGTGATATCTAGCATTTTTTGTAGGTTTCTTTTTCGGATATATACATCTCCATGTGTGACTATGTTGCCGCCCTCGAAAATATCGTCTAGTTGTCGATTTGATTAGCTGTACGTAAAATCCTTTGTACAGCAAACACATATTTTATGCACCAAACAAGCACAATCCATTCAGTGGACACAGGGTTTATTTATGCCGTTTTTATGTGGTCATTTTCCAAGCAATACAAAATATAGTGATTTAATCCTCTATGCTATAGGCTGATGGTAACCAGCATGAAGGCAAGTTTTGCACATCAAAGTATTGCCGCAACACCCTCAGCTAACCATAAGAAGTAAGCCCAATGTAGACACGTTTATCCAAGTAAAACTCACGAGAGGAGAAACTATTCTATCTGATTTAACTAACATGAACAGCAGAGCTTCAACAAGCAATATCTGTTTATCTGTTTGCGGGCAATTTAGTTGGCAACATCCAAACGTAGCATCCAATGCTGACAATATTGGTTTTCATTGGAGTTCTGCAGTGTCTGGCGGTTTAGCGTTGTTGCGAGATTTTTGTCAGTGGTAGATTGAACATCACGTAAGTACTTTTCTTTCTTTTTCATTCTTTTCTTGTAACCATAGGCGTATCTATGGGTGGGCAAGGTGGCAATGCCCCCAAAATTTTGAAAGCATATCCTGTCATTTTGTGCTTTGGCAGGCAGTGTCCCGAAAGAAAAACTGTTGCTCGCTTAAATCCGAAGTACATGCCCCCAAAAAATTTTGGGCTTGGCTACGTTGCTGCCTGTAACCATTTTCATGGAGACGGCCTGCATCTCTCTCGCGCCCAGCCATGTTCCTCAGTTCCAAGCCTTTCACACAGCACTTTCTTAATTGATGTTCAATCTTCCACTGACAAAAGGCTCGCAACAACGCAAGACCGCGAGACAGTGGCGCACACAGAGAATTTTAATGGGGGGATTCATTCAGTGGCATATGGTGGTCATTTGTATTTGGTGTGCGCTGTTTGTAACGTCACACTTTTACGTCATATTCATGTTTCCCAACCAACGTTTTGGCGTAGTTTGTTGACATAATATGCCTATTCGTCTACACGCACTCCCTTTAATTTATGTGTCATTGAACTGGATATAAACTATCAACGCTCCAGGTTAGGATATCGGAGGAAAAAACACTCAACGCTACGAAGCAGCAGTTCATAACTGCAAAAATATCAGGCTGCGCGTTAAAACAAGGGAGCAAAACACATTCATCACTGCGTCAGAGCAATTTACGACTGCAAAATGAGGTTGCGCCAATGTCTTGTCGAATACGAGCAGTGGAGCACAGAAAGTGTGCTGCTGGACTGTCTGACGCAAACCCCGGTTTGCAAGATCGAATCTTGCTAAACTGCACAAGAATTGAGATTGCGCATAAAATGCGCAAGAAAACTTTCGAATTTTTGTTATGTATAGAACACCAGCAAACTTTTAGTTTTGCTTTTTCCCTGCTGAGGCATCATCAAATGCTTGAATGCTTCTATCTTGACAACTGCTGTTTTTGAGTTCGTGCAACAGTTCTACCATGCTACAGAAATTGGCAATGCAGCCAATGAGGTAAGCACTTGCGCTACTCAGACATAGCAGAAAAAACGAAGGCAATTGTTTCCGATAAAGTGAACTATCGCTGAACACAATCTTAAACATGCGTATTGGACGAAAGGTCTGCAAAAAGTGGTGAGGTGGTTTCTAGATGCAGACGATATCCCAGATTCTCACCAAAACCTAATTATTACTTTTTGGCCCATTTACAATGTTTCTTGAAATTTGCATGCAAATTCATTCCGTGGTATTTGCCGACAAATTAACAAGCAAAAAGTGTGCGAAAACAATCTCCTTTGCCCAGGCCATGAAGTTTTCGTAAAATGTTAAGCTCAAAGGGGTCTTTAACCCCAACCACCCTCTTGCGTACGCCCTTGCCGCCAGAAACTGCAGAACTCCGATGAAAAGCAGTATTCTCATTGTTAAATTGCGTAGCAAACAATATTTTCTTGTTGTTACTGTATAAGAGTCCAGACGTTTGCATTTTCGCTCGTTTCAAAGCAAATTATGAAGTTGTGCCTCTGCGCAGTTTCGCAAATTTTAAGTTGATAATAAGTAGTCATAGGAAGGAATTGTGCGGGGACCCAAAAGCACGGGGCCCTATGCCATGGCCTATGCGTAAATCCGTCACTGGGTATAACCTCAAAACCACCACGAAAAGGCTGCAAAGCTCATCCTGCAGAAAAAAGTCTTAAAGTCTGCTGCGTGTATGTTTCGAATTGCGACAAGCTAATAATTTCCAATGACTGTAGCCTAACCTCAAAGTCTCCAGACACACAAAAAACAGAATACGACAAGAGAAAAATGAACAATGCAAAAACATCCGTGATGAACTTTTGGCGGCAATGACCCCTGAGTCACAACAACTAATAAAAGGAGCAATGGAAAAAGGGGCATCTTCTTGGCTGTCAGCCTTGCCAATCAAAGCGAGTGGATATGCACTGAATAAACAAGAATTCACAGATGCAAACTGCATGAGATATGGATGGAAGGTGAAAGGCATACCCACTCACTGTGCTTGTGGAGAGACAAATTCTGCGGAACACAGCCTCATATGCAAACTAGGTGGCTACACTTCAATGAGGCACAACTCAGTGAGAGACTCAGAGGCACAGATAATGAGAGAGGTCTGTAGGGATGTTCA
>JGI24158J21664_10011070_pt1 | contig 11997 bp, 6 predicted proteins | sample Ectturendosymbi3_FD_21664 | JGI IMG/M metagenome (IMG submission 21664) | reverse complement strand
TCTTTCATACTTTTTGCTGTAACAACGTCAAACATACCCGCCGTCGTATTTTTCTATCAGCAGCTTGTGCCAATGCAACTTATAGCAGAGAAAATCTATCGCTTTTCTCTGTTCGTTGTTTAGCCCATGTGATCCCAATGGAAGAAGGTGTTCACAAAGATTTTCAGTGAAAATTTGATGCTCGTGTGTTCAAACCAACATTTTTGCATGTGATAGGTCATGTGGGCAGTTTTTCTAAAAAACATAATTTTTGTTTCTCTATCTTCCCAAATGGTCGTTTTTCGAGTTTCCGGCATGACCTTAACCGTTTGTGCAGCAAAGGAACTGGCCCGAATTTTTTCCAGTAGTGAGGTTGTTTTTTTAAGAACCCAGTTACGGCTTCTGCTTGTTGTCAACAATTGCTCCTTCACATTTTACGAGCACCAAATAAAAATTTGAAGATTAAGTTTTTGTTGCCGTTGGGTTAACACGTAATACTGTTTTTTCATGATCGGCAATGTTCCCTCCAAGGTGCGCAAAGGTGCGGCACCATCAGACCATTTGCGCAGTGAAATCTCATTCTCGCGCACTTGCAACATGTAAAATTTAATATCGTATATACAGTATATCGCACAGACCTTTTACCGCTTGAAACGCTTCACTAGTTGTGTATCTGCGTCGTTGTGCAGTTGCATACGCACTTAAGAAACATTTGCTCAGTGTAAACATTTCTTAGTGAAAACACTGATGATTGGTGGCTTGATCTTCAACTTTACTCCTCTTGAGTTGCAATTGCATGAAAAATGCGAATTCACAAAGGAGATGTATTAGTCTGGGTCAGGGCGTTGGGGGTATATCACATCTTTGGGGTGGGGGTGTCTTATAACCTTCATTCGCTGGTTTAGAAAGAGTTGGATGTCTTCATTCATAACTCTCAAAATATGAATGGCAATAACATTACACAATGGGGACTGAAGAGATACACAAAAGTCACCATTTGCGACAATTGTACGATGTACAGAAATTCAAGAACGAAGCTCCTATGACTGAAAATGTAGAAGTGTTCTGAATTCTTGAATACTTTGTTTTCACGCGGGGAAATAGTATTGAGCAGCTTTGCCAATTGCAAACGTAGAACGGTTGATGGACGGTAAACAATCATTAAGTAGTGAACTCTTGTAATGACGAAATAGGGGGCGTTACTTTGTGTATCTTATTCAGGATTTAGGTCTGGGACAAAAAGCAGGATTAGGAGACCTTGCTTGTCAATGCGCTCACCCTAACAGTTGGCTGTTACGCGAACCTATACTAACTTAATAGTCGCAAAATCGGATTATGAAAAGCCTTTACGTTCTCATTATCTTACTTAACAAATGCAAAATCCAAAAGAACGCATAGGCTAGTTGGCCCAGTATTAATTCTTGCCCATCAAAGCCCCCTACAAGGTAACTACGATAGGCCATACCTCAGTAACAGGTCTTGGTAAAGGATGCAGGAAATGTAAAAGTAACAAATGCATCGAAAGCATGCTTCAACAGCTCGCTCCATAATTATTGGCGAATCAATCTGTCCGCATTGCAGCACATCATAGCGTTGAATAGTGGGTTGCCGGTACTGGATCTCAACTGAAATTTAGTATCATAATGTCATTCAAGGTTGTAAAAGCAGATTTAGTCGTTTAACATCAACTTTCTGTTTGAAAGAAGATCTTTCAGCTTGCTCAATGTCTACATTTCTAATTTTCTACGTTCACTTTAAAGCAGGAAGGTCTTGCAAATTGGTCGTGTTTCTGGCTAATAACGGCGGTTTTCGAACTTTTGCTATTCCTTTTGCATTTTTAGCAGTTAAGCCCAATGACTACAAATGTAGCAGTCATAAAAGTATGTGTACTTCTACATTTGCAAGCGCTGTATAATTTTCTATGATTGTCCAATGCATCCAAACTCAGAACAGTCGCCAGAAATTTTTCAATAGGGGGGGCTTTGCGGTTCTGCGGGGGCTTGACATTCTAAAAATTGACAAAACTCTACTGATTTATAGTGTTTTACGTTTCAATTTGGAGACTTGGAGCTTTGTTTGGGGGGGGCTAAGGCCCCCATGGCGACGGGATTGTCCAAACTACGTTGTATTAACGAAATTCCGCGTTGACGAATGTTTTTAGGTTAACTTTTGCTGATTTATTTACTGTGTCATACTTTTACGGTTTTTGCAGCAAACCGATTTTTTTCCGGTGTAATGCTCTCCACTCGGTGTGTATGTTATGCAAGTCGATAGTTTTCCTGTGTATGTTTGATCCCGATATTGACAGCACCAAACATGAAGCACGCAGTCATGACAACAGCGTCGAGACAAGGTTTTTCCTGAGCATTCTTGTAGGCGGTGCTCGACTGAGGTAATACGCTACTGAGCTAGCAAACGGACAAGACAATGAAAATGAAAAATTGTTTTTTCAGCCTAGAACTGAGTGTTTAACAAATTGAAATGAATTCTCATGTCTGCATTGACAAGAAGTGCGAAGTGTAGGATAATGACGTTTGTCAAGTCTGCTTGAAACGAGCAAGCGCTGTTGTCTTTCGTTCAGGCATTACCCGCTTGTGGAGCCGCCCGTCGGCGCGTCAGGGCAAATCAAGAACATCGGAGTGGAGAAGTGCTTGGACGGACGCAATGGCGGCTCAGGGNCGCCTGTTTATCTGAGCAATTGCAATAGCGTCTCGTCGGATATGGTAAGCTTTTGTCCGCGGAGTTTGAGCGTAACACTGCAGTCTTTGTGCGGTNTTTTTGTGCTGATCCGGCNAATAAGAGTTGTGCAGTGAGGTTGAACATCCTCACATCCAGGATGCGTCATAGTTANGACCATAGGTTTTGAGATAAGGTGTGTCCGAATTTTACAACCGGCACGCTTCGCTATTTTTCTGAAAACTGTTCATGTTGTTCTTTTTACTCGGATTCTGTTGGTGCAGTTTAAGCTTGAAGTATTTAGTCCCCACCAAGGCGGCGCAGTCAAACCGATCGGCAATTTTTATTTGGAAATCAATGGTAAAAGTTGGAAAGGGAGTAACAAAAATCGGAAAATGAAAACACCACATGTGTGGTAAGAAATAGTATCAAACAAATATGCAAAGTGGAATGAGAAAATATGTCAAAGAGGGTAGCAAGAATTATTTCACACGAAGGAGGACCAAGTATTAATTTGTGCCTTAGGTTTGTTAAGCCATTTATCTTCACAGTTGTCCAGAGAGTGAAAACTGGATTGTTCTACAAATATAACATTGTAAGATTCATGAATCTGTGGTTTGTTTGGATGCTATGGAACACTATACAATGCCGCGATAAACCGATTTTTCTGCCTCCCCTCCCACATTCAACCAGTTAAAGGCCTCCTTAGAGTGCATCTGTCAACCTTACCACCTCAACATTTCTGTTTACGCTTCCACTACCGCTTTGTGCTGAGTCATCGCTGCATTTCACGTAGCTGTGGTTTTGCTGCTCTGCATTTGGTGTCAGATAGTCTTTCAGTTTTACTGAAAGCAATTATTTGAGAACGGCATGGCAAAATCGGGGTCAGGAAATGCTTTTTCTATATACTACACGTTTCGCGATCTTCATCTTTTTCCTCCTGCAAAGCTTTTCGCGCCGAGGCAACGATAAAATTGCACAAAAATTTGCCATCGTGTGGGTCTGGTAGAAATGAACAGAAAATCAAGGCGTTGAATCCAAAACCAAAACCTCCTTTTGACCCGCAGTTCCGATTTCGGTCGAACAGATTTTGTTTTCCCATGAGCCGGCAGCGAAAACCTTAACATTCTGTTGTGCTTAACTTTAACAGAAGTGGTGGCTGACGTGGCACGAGGACATTCGCCCTGGTGGGGCAACCCCGGATTCATCGAGGAAGGTTTGCTTGGATTGCGTTGGACGCGACAACGTGGCTTCGTTTTGGGAATGCCACCACATGCAAGGCAACCAACTTTGGAAGTACATCGTAAGTCTACTTTTTGCATGTTTGGCTGAGGATCTTGCATGTGTTTTAACATTCTGCACACTGATCGTCTCTTGGCAACTGCGCCGTGTTGTTGCTTCTTGGACAGTGATGTCAGTGGAAAGCAGGATGGTTTGTACTTAGAAATTGAAAGACGTCCGAGACAAAACTGTGGGTCATTTGTATTGTTTTGGGGTTGCGTTAAGCCTTATCCGTTAATATTACCGTATAACGCATGAATAGTGCAAAATGTATATCTCCAATTTAATTTAAATGATGCGCAGATCTCGCAACGCTTGGCGGTCAGTAGAGATCGATGAAAAAAGCATTTTTTGTTCTCAATTTTGCTTCATCGGTTGAATCCGCTGTAGCCATACATTCGGAAACAGCACGTCAAGGCGCGTAGCCTGGGGGGGGGTCGGGGTCGGAAGGCGCGGTCGCTCCCCCAAATTTGAACTGCAATTGTTGAACCTTCAAGCAAAGATCGTCATGGTTGCGTGAAGCAAAGTGTTTATTCGAGTTTGCAATTCTGACCCTACCAACCCTAAATTGTTTTCGTGGTTCCTAATACGTTTAGTTCTTCGTGCTGGAATGCTTATTGGGCGGACTAAGCAAAAGAAACACTCACAACTCAATCTTCTGTGAGCATCATGAAATGATCAGCGGTTTGACTTTATTTTTCCCCCGGCAAACGTGTAACTTGTTAATCCATAGTTCGATCACAAACAACTCTACCACTCGGTGTCCGACTCGTGCCTGGAAGCGTCTCCCGGCGAAGAAAAAGTCTACGCGCGACGTTGTGACCATAACAACGTCAATCAGCTCTGGGTGTGGACCGACGTCAACATCACGCGTTTGAGCGAGTTCAACAGCAACTTGAAAAAAGCGATCTACCAGGTCGAAGTATAAGGCTCTCTGCAAACGATAGGGCAGGCCGTCGTAGCTGGTAGAATCCTGTAGCTGCTGCAGCCGACGCTGCGTGAGACCGCGAGAATATCCGATCGAGGACGAGTCGAGACGCTCGCTGAGCAGTTGGTTTATTTCTAAAACTTGACTTGTCCAGCACCCAATTCCAAACTGGTGTCGTCAGTTTGTTTGACGAAATTGTGGTATGTTTCCGGACCGCTGCGAAGTTGTCCTGAGCGTTCTTGAAAATGCGGTATGCTAACCATTGTTCGAAAAAGCACGGTATGCCAACCATTAGCTGCAAAGTGATTATTGCCTTGATGTGCTTTTCTCGTTTCACATCGAAGCGTCTGAGGAGTGATTGCCAGAGTAGTCCGCACCCTCGTTTGTGCCCCTCACGCCACCCCAAGGTTTTGCAACTCGCAGTAGCCGCGGCTCTGTCGGTTCGCTTATCAGTGACGTGCACTGCATCTCGCTCAACTGTATTCTCTTCGCACTTCCCGTAACAGCCGCGCTTTAGTTTCGTAGCGCCGCATTTTACATCACAAGTCGATGGATGGAAATTTTTGCAATTTGAGATTTTTTTGCCGTTGCCAACGATACATCGCGACGAACAGCCTGTCGTGGCCAGAACCGCTCTTAGTGCTCACTGTCCACTTCTGCGATTGTTGTCCCTCAGCGTAAGCCCGTCCCCGAAGGCAACATAGTTAAAAATGTGTTCGTGATCGTGCGGTCAGTTGCATTACAGTATGTTATTTAACTTCGCTGCTGCTCCGTCTGCACCGCTCTGGTGCATCTGGATCGTCTCTTTGTTTGTGTTGACATTCAGATGTTGCAGTCTCTTTGTTTGTGTTGACATTTGACATTGCAGTCTCGTTGCGGTGAATGTTAACTTCATTTTTTTCTGTCGTCCCCAATGTTGGTAGAGTGTTACGTGGTGGTGAAAAAAAAACATTGTTTACTTTCGAACGTTTGTAGTTGCCGCCTTGCTTGCTGTGATTGACTGTTGTAACTTCGTGCGTGTACATCACTGTTTCGTTCCACTATTGTTCTGTGATTCCTGCAGCACAGTGTGCGTGTTCGGCCTCGTCATCCAAAGTGCGGGGCGGGTCTTGAAATTTATTATCTCTGCAGCCTGAGACTTTTAACCGGAAAGATTTCCAAGGCGTTCGTTTGTTGAAACACGTGATGACGCAAACATCTGAAACTGCGAAAGGCTGCGTGGACATGGGAGGACATTCTTGGCAAATGTTTCAGTGTCAATGCTGCTTCAACAGCTTGCCTGCTTCGAAGCTAAAGTCCTTGAGGCAAAAACCGCATGACTGGCTGTGTCACGATCGTGACACATGCCTGTGGCGAAATGCCAGCCATAAAATCTCTGTCCACCGCAGTTGCTTACGCTCTGTGGAAATGTTCGGTTCAGTCTTGCTAAAGCAATCTTCTATCTCGTGCGCTCAAGCAATCTTTTATCTATCTCTTCTATCTCGTGCTCTTTCTATCTCGATTTAACGAAAGCACATCGCAGAAACTCCAGGTGTTTGAGCTCATGTTCGTATTCCTATATGTTAGCGCTGATCCCGTTGTGTTAGCTCGCAGTGTGTTCGCTTTGCAGATCGGTGATTTATATCCAAAAACAAACTTCTGCAAACCTCAAGAAGTTGACCAGATGCGCTTTTAACTGGCAACGCCATTTGAGCGAAGGAATAGCAACTTTCTGTTCACTATTGAGTGACGTTCAGTTAGCCGTTAACGAACAAAGTCCGGCGTCTCTGCGGCAGTGACCCGTGCAATATGTGGTCACGTGCTGTTAATTCGCATACTGCTTGTTGTGTGTTTGCACTTGTTCTGTGTTGTTTGGTGCAACTAGAATTTGTTCTTTCTGGAATTGATAGAAAAGCGGAAAACGTTTTTTTGCAAATTCAGCTGCGAAAGTTCGTGGTTTCGCTTCAACGACAACAGCTGAAAATGTCACAAAAAGCTGTCATCATCCGAAAATTTCCAGTCTGTCAAAACGAAATCATTATGCAAATCGTGAAAATTCGTCAAAAATCCTGCAAAAATGATGGGTGTTTCTCCTGCGATAACAATTTCCCCAAATTGCAGTAGTTGATCAGTCTGCTCTGGCTGCGATCCTGACAGCATTCCGATAAATGAACGAGAACGGGAAAACACGGTATCCCAAGCGACCTCAAGGCTTGGTCGAAATTTGTGTTGGGCGTCAAAATCGTAGCGAAGTTTTCGTTTCGAATCATCGCATCCAACTTCAGTTCCTAAGTTGCTTTTTTCCGGATTTTTTACGATTACTTTGTTTTCGTAAACTTATGACATACTTTATATTTTTTCGAATGAAATGCTTGCTCGCGTCCTGCATCATCTCTGCAGCCTGCTGTTCGTAACCCTTGTTAGTAGTGTTTGATATTGTATTGGCAGTAACCCTGTGAACTGTAGCGCCGCTTTTTCCGTACGTGTGTTGATGCAACGCAGAGAACTATGACAAAATAATGAACTGACGTGGCGCGTGTGGTTGTTTTTCACTGGTAAGAATTGATCGGTTGCATGTCCTGGCACTGAGGACGTTACAGGCGCGCAAATGCGTGGCAAATCTCACATTTTTGTGTGCCTTGTAGTGTAAGCTTTCGCTTTACGACCATTTTTGTCACGGCGATATTACTATTCGACGGGCATATCTAGGGGGGAAGGATTGAGGCGATCGCCCCCCCCCCCTACAACCTACGAAAGTAACTATATTCACCATAATTTTGTACAATTCGGAAAGCAGCATTCGCGATATAAGGCCATTTTGTCGTCCATTGTTTCGTCACAGCGGTGTTGTGAAGTAAACTTCATCCCTGTTACAGTAGCGAAGCTGTTATGAGACTTGACTATGAAATATTACTGAAATCGCCCTCCCCCCTAACGTTACTGGCTGGATCCTCCCCTGCTAATCAGTAACACCGGCTTCGTGTAAGCTTGGTGATTTGTTTTACACAAGGCTAGACCGTCAAAATGGTTTTGCCACAAGACACGCACCCGGCTAAACGCAAGGCTAAGATTTCTCGTTTTGGATCTAAACTCAAAGCGAGGCCTATGGTTTTATTTTTAAGATAAGAATGGAAACTCACTAACTTCTTTATGTCCTCCCATCTGTAATTAAGCCAAAGCGGCTGTATTGTGCAAACGTTTTTTTATTAAATTTTTCTACGGAAGGAAGATCCTCTACGGGTAGACAATCAAAAGATATCTTTTCAGCAAGCAAACAGATAACATCTACAGCAGTGATTCCCAACGTGGTGTGCACGTCATAGAGGGAGTGATTCGATGGTTAAGAGGGGGAATTGGAGAATGAGCTGTGATGGTGCATTTTTAGTGACCTGTAAAAATGTCCGCAGGTAAAGCATCAGTTTTGGCCAGGAAGCAATCCCCGTGGATGTATCATGATATGATTGTTGCTCCGCCAAAAAAGTTTGGGAAACTGGTCTACGGTGAATGATTAGTTCCCGAGAAAGGAATCTTTTCAGTCAATATTTGCCAGGCAGAAACATTCATGAGACAATTTGTTGACTCATCAGGAAATAAAACGGACAAGGACCAGATGTCAAACATCAAAGGCTCGCAGAGTCTTGTGGATTTTGCGCATGGATTCTGACCTAAACGATCGCGGCATTAACTTGCATTCTCTTCGACAGAGTCTACAACGGTAATCTGTGACCAACCAGGTTGGGGGTGATGTCACAACAGCCATTCTGTGATACGGTACTCAGCGGCTGCTATTCGAGTACATAAGCTTTAGGATATAAAGTTTTCACACTACTTTTTACGTAAAAATATAGAAAGTTTCGAAAAAGCAAGCGCATTAATACAGTTTTTGCTTTAATTCATAACCAGCTCTCACCAATCAAGTCATTTCCTTCATATAAGAAACGTTAGACTTAGATAACGGCTAGCTTTTACAAATCAAAGGAAGCTACCCGTTGAAGATCTTTGCTAGTATTTCTCAACATTTTCAGGTTTTTGAAAGCATTTTTCAGGCTTCCGCAATTCAACTATCAACAATAACCGGCATAAATTGAGTCTCATCTGGCATACGAAGTTTTGCATTGCTTGTTTATTGCTAAGCCAAACTCACCAAATCATCTGGTTGTTTAAATCCGATTAAATGAATCCAAAAGTTAAATGCTTGACTTTTTCACAACTGCTTATGCTTGCTTAGCTTCTTCAACTTCGCACGACAACATTACTGAAAGGACAGATCTATCCAGGCCCGTAACTAGGGGGCGAAACTCCCTTTGGAAAATGTTTTTCCCTCCTGGAAAAATGTGTTGGACATAGTTAAAAAAATTTGGGCCCCTGTCAGAAAACTCTTCGCCCTCCCTTTGTCCCAAGCTGGTTACGGGCCTGGGTCTAGATATGACAGTGAATGTAATGTGGTTTTGGTATAGCTGTTTCTATCCATGGAAACATTTCAAGCCGTAACTATTTGTGGGATGTGTTCTTGTGATAGGTTGCCACCATCTTATGAGCTTCACCCCTCTGCATTACGAAAAGAATGATTTAGTTCATGGGCGCAAAGATTTGGAAAACTTCTTTGAACAGTAGTGAAGTCAAACTTCAAATGTTTAAGAACTCTATTTGTTGGCATCCTAATGCTATTTATAGACATTTGAAGCAGTTCAGTTTAATCACGGCAAGCGCAGGAGCTGCAAAATAATTCCAAAAAGATCAAGCCAGTCAAGCAGCACCCAATTGTTACTGAACAATATGCCGAATGGGAGATCGCAAAAAAATCTTGAAAGCAGGCAATGGAAATGATTGCTTCAAATGAAGCGAAAGCATCATCAATTAACCGACGCAAGCAATAGGGAAACACAAGAGATCTAGCGGTAAAAATCCAAACGAATAGATAAGAGACACACAAATGCAGCCAATGGCATCAGTCAGTGGCGTAGGAGGGGGGGTTAAGGGTGTGCAAGCTCACCCCCAAAAGTTTTGATTTGGTGAAAATCCGGGCAAAATCTGTGGAAATTTGGACAAAATATGTGAAAGCCTTTGTAAAAACGCTTGATGTGCATTGATTTTAAAAAAATGGCGCCCAAAATCAAAGTGCAGGCGTTTTTTTTTCTTTTTCTTGGGAGATCATTTTTTTATTTTTTTGCGTGCAAGTTACGGGAAATTTGGGCAAGTTTGGGGGAAACTTGAGCAAAAATGATGCTTGATGTCCTTTGATTTGAAAAAAATGCGTCCGAAATTAAATGAAATGCAGTCATTTTTGGAGGTCGTTCTTTGGAGTTTTTTCGGGCAAGTTTGGAGAAATTTGGGCAAAAATCCTTCTCACCCCCAAAAATTTGCCTGTTCCCACACCTGTGATATCAGTAACACGAATATCAATCTTCACCACAATTGAATATAAAAAGTAAAACAATAAGAGCAAAATAAATTCCCTTAATATGTTTGCAGAAGGCATCCTAAAAATTATCGTGAAACAACATAGATCAACTATTGCCAAAATATGCTTTAACTTATGCAAAAGGACATGCTCCAACTTATAAAATGATAACGAAATGGAAGCATTTTGTTGTCACGACAGTCAGTTAACCACGAAACTTAAAAAACATTGAGTTGGAAAAGGTGATTAAAACTTGTCTGAGCAACTAGACTCGTCATCCCAAGTTGTCTGCACAATCGACATGCAATCAATACAGCAGATTCAGTTCGATTGCCCAACTATCCTCGTGCCATTTGCTCCTTGAATGTTCGATTGGCCGAAGTAAAATGAGAAGAACGGATTGTTTTACTTCAACGAACACTTGTCGCTGGGTTTTTGAATACAGCTTCACTACGATTAAACGAGAACGGCCAAATAACTTTACATTGGCTCGACGTAAACCTCTTGAAGTAGCCGAAGTGCATTGCGATCAATCGATTGGCTATAACTGTAATTGTTATCAAGCATTCACAACAGTCTTTTTTAGGTCGCATAACCAGGATTGGATGTCAATAAGGTTGTTCCAAACGATAAAGAACGCGTACAGCTGTCAGGAGCTCAAAGTGCACGAACTGGGACAACGTTTGCAATGGTGCAGTAGTTCGGTATGATTTAACAAGGATGAGCGAGTGCTTTGGAACCTTAGAAAGAAACAAGAAGGTAGTAGGCCCAAGTCGGGCAGAATGCATTCAAGCATTGTGTAATCGCCTTGCCACACCAAAAACTGCCTGTTCTGCGGCAAGAAAGGAACGTGTTGGTTCAACAAACAGTGGTCACAGAAACGATAGGTTTAGCAAACGCCCATTTACAGCTCCGCCACATAAGAAAGATGATTCAAAACAAAACGTGAGATCAAGCACTCGAAGAAAGACTTCTGCAAGTTGTAATAGCTGTCCTACAGACGATGACAGCTGTGTGTTTCGAAGACACAAGAACTTCAATGCTTTACACTTCAGCGGATCTGCAAGACTCAAGCGAGCACAACTTCTTTGGGAAATCGGACTTCTTCGAGATCAATGTTTTTTTGACATTAGAGACGTGATAAAGCAAGATCATGCTTTAATAGCAGTCTCAAACACTTCTGACTTTGAAAGAATACACTTGGAAACAGATGAACTATCAGGTGAGATTGTAGTATGCAATTAACAATTCTGCGACGAAATTTGAGATTTATCTGAGACAAGTCAGTGTTTCCAGTGATTGATAATTCTGACTTTAATGTTGGTGAATAGTTTTTTTATCCGAGTTTGGCCAAGCAGGGCTGTGGAAACCGAACAGAAATTTCAAGTTCGGGCTCTAACATGTAAACTGTTTTGTCCCCGGCTCCAGTTCCAGACATTCAAAATTGTTTGGGCCAGCTATGTCCAACCCAAATGGCTTGCTGGGCCAAAATTTATGTCACTATCTTAACCAAGGCCGTACGTTGAATGATATTTTAATGAGGGCCGCACATTGAATAGCTTATTTAACTTAAGCTAATGCACTAAAAGCGTTCGAATTAACTGCAAAGATAACAGACGTAGTAAATTAGCACTGAAGACTGTGAGGAATTTGCCCTTTGCCCTTGCCCCGCTTGAACGGTGATTTGTGCTTGATGGCGCGGCGCTGATTAGAAGTTGACGTGGTGCCGTTTTGTTCTGTGATTCTCAGTCGT
>JGI24158J21664_10011068_pt1 | contig 11998 bp, 9 predicted proteins | sample Ectturendosymbi3_FD_21664 | JGI IMG/M metagenome (IMG submission 21664) | reverse complement strand
ATTGATGTTAGCCATACATCAAGATGCATGTCTATTTCTGGTTAACGGTAGTTGAAATATTTGCTATGCATTGAGCTGCAAATCAGAATGGCTCAAGATTACTGTACTACAAAACAATTGAAGTCAAAGAACATACCCAGCTTGAACGCGCGCAGTATTACAAACTGTTAACATTTGGCTCCACCGAAAATCTGTAGCCTCGGCTATAGTGCAGGCTAGTTAATCTTGCCTTTACCCTTATTTTACTCATAAAAACCAACATGAAGAACGTCTCAACGAAAGCCCAGTCTCAACGAAAATTTCTCCGCCCTCCGAACTGCCTGAAAAATCTGCGGTCCCCGAACATTAACAACACTAAATGGCTTGAGAACCTTGTGAATTTTGTTTCAACCGCTGCTCACACGCAAAAAGAAGACTGTCCTCCCGCAATCTGAGAACTGCGTCAGACATTCTGTGTGATAAATTATACGTAACAATGGTCCATTCTCAACGCCATAAAAAGAATCCTCATTGTGATTCATCTCAACCTTTTGCGCCGCACCGTATTTCACAAATTTTCTGAGGTACACTCAGTGGCGCAGCCAGCCCAAAAATTTGGGGGGAGAACATTTTTTGGGGAGGCCAAAATGTTTGATTTTTGGCGAATAGCATTATTTGTTTAGAAAAACGCCTCTCAAGGCACGAAATGACTATATTTTCCAAACATTTTGGGAGGCATGGTCCCTTTGCCCCCCCTGGCTACGCCTATGGGTACACTCATTCTTCTGCAGAATGTTTTGTTAATAACGACATGGCAAAGAACTTCAGTTGAACAAAAACAAATATCCTACATATTAGCGTACTTGAAACTCCAACCGGAACGCCGTACGGGCAACGATTCTTTAGGGGGCTTCACACAGAATCCCGGTTACGGCTTACGATCCGGTTTATGGCCAACGGCAGTCTTCACACAGGCTCCGTTGGCCGTATCCGGGTGAATTTTCTCGGTTTCGACCGGCTTCCGGCATACTTAAAATTGTTTTAAGTAAGCCGGATTGCCGCGGTTGTCGGTGATGGTGTTCTTGCTGCATGTGGGAAGACTGACGTTGGCCACAAGCGATTCGTTAGTCGTAAGCGGATTCTGTGTGAAGCCGCCTTTTTACCGAGCGGGCCGTTCCGGCTTATTTTCACCTCTGACACAAGGTTATATCCGCAATCGACTAACAAAACTTTTACCCACGTACGAGGTCTTTTCTGGAGTAATGAAGACAACGGTAAGTGACGTATAGCCTCAGAGCAAGAAATAGTTGTGCTTACAAATGGTCGTTGATGAGGATTTTCGGTAGTTGTCACTAATTACTTCCCAAAACCGTATTGTAGTTTTAGTTTACCACATGTGGTATGTTCATCACGCAGCAATCACCTTGTCACATATTACCAAAGCCATACATCCTTCATATGTTAGCGGATATAAAAAATCTATCACATTTCAGGAAGGCTGGCGTGACGTTGATATGATTTAGCTTGCTAATGTTGACCTTATTTTATTTCATCTTACTGTCATTTCGGATACTTTTAGTTTTCAACGATTCGTTTCCCATTCGATTGTAAATAACCTACGGAACGTTTAAAGTTGCCTACAAAGATAAAGCAATGAAGCTACACATTTCTTGTCACGAAAAGTTGTTATAATAATCAAAGCCTGTTGCTTGGTTTTGTGACTCGACTCTCAAAATCTATTTTGTATTTTATATTCCGTTATTTCCATTGTTCCAGCTTGCACATGCAATGTTTAACCAGCGACCATCCTGACAAACTGTAAGATTTGAGTTTAAAACAATTAGTTATTGTGAAACAAAGACTTTGGAATTGACACCTGGAAAAAACCCAAGCCGTAAATTGTCCTGTTTAGACAGTAAAAGCCGTTGACGAACTGCGCGAGCGGTTCAGTAAAAACTTTCAAACGATGCCAGATATTTATGAGCTCGCGTTGTTCAGATTTACAACCGCGGCCGCGACAACATACAAGTGTGGCACCTTCTGTCACACCGGATAGTGAGGAAAGGCGACAGGAATATTTGAGGAGGCTGCGTAGGCTCTGTATCGTTCAAGAAACTCGACAAAAATTGTATAAAGAAATGACACTGAAATTTTTCGCTCATGAAGTCTTTATGAAGTTGTAAGTAATAATTAAAAACATAGAGCATTTTCAGGGAAATTTATATTTGTTGCTACGATTGTCTGAAAAAAATCATGAAAGCTGGAAGCTGCCTCATAGGACCAACAATCCTCTACCGCAAAGTTTTCGAAAATCTAACATTAATTTTTTGACCGATAATCGAGTTCCTCTGGTTTGAAACTGATTGCGATAATCGAAACTGAAACCATGGAAGGTATACATTCAACTTATGATGAGCTCATTTTCCGTTGAAGGAACAGAATCTCAGCTACCACAGGCACTGCAATTTTAGCAAGCTTCAAGGCTGCATAGAAGAGTTTTAATAAAGTTATTTAATTTTTTTCACAAACCACAACATGATTAATCAAACCAGTATAAAATGTTTTTATAATTACGTCAATGTAGAAATAGTTTGCTGTTAGATAAGGCCATTTTTTATATTAAGTGCATAACTTTGGCATCAGGTATAAGAGCAGTGTTCTCTCTAAGGTGCGCAAATGCGCAGTACCACCAAACCATTCGCACACTGAAATGAAATCTCATACTCGCGCACTTAATAACATTTCAAATTTGATCGCATAGCCCTTGTAACGCTTGAAACGTTTCATTGGTTGCGCGTCCACACGGTTGTTCAATTCCATGCGCACCAAAACAAACATTTGCTCAGTGTAAAATTGTCTTGCAGGAAACACTGTTTAAGCGATCGTTAGCAGACAATTAAAATTTTTTACAGTTTTTAAGCAATGTTTATGGGGGGTTACCGGGGTGTACGTTGATGTACAGCATGCTCACAGCACAAAGTCAGCCTTATCGTAGAAGGAATGCTGCACTACACCGCCTTTTCTTAATGTGGTGAAAACCCTAAAATCAAAGAAAAGTTGTGGGAAAACCTTTTACCTGTTTCATTCGGTTAACACGTTATACAAGTGCGGAGCAGTTTAGCAGTTTTCCTAAGTTATGTTCAAATGAAGAATAAGGCTGAAATGATCGAGACAGAAAACATAATCAACCTAAAAGGAGCTTAATAAATAAGCTTTTGAACAGTTTTTATTGGACAACAGAAATCAGCTTTCGCACATTTAGGACGGATGCGTGCGATCTATCTTAATTTGTTTACCTCGTCGCCATGCCAAGAATAGTTTATTGCATTTGAATACGCGGCATTGGATTGCTAGTTGGAGCAGGTCTGCAAACAACGCATAGCAACGTTAGCACGCAGTCAGGAACACACCAATTCTGAAACGCTTTCATTGCTTACAAACCACTCCTGAGGTTGACTGAAAATTCCATAAGACACAGACAGCGTTTCTTGGAGTAACAATCTTGATCTTAGGTTCTTTCTTCATTCTTTATAAGTATTGAGTTAGTGTTGAATTCACGTTAGTATGATTTAAGTTGTTTGTCAAAGTTGAAGTGCTTAGGGAGACTTTCCGAAAACCTTATCGGCGCTCAAACCATTTGAAGCCTTTTCTAAACAGCTAGACTCAGCGGAGTCGGTTGTTGGCTTCTGTAGTATACATTGCTTTTGTTCCAAATCGTGGAAAATTGTTCAAATAATTTAAGTTGAGAGGTGGCGCAGCGAAACAGGCACGCGAAAAAATGAGAAGAATCATTATAATTAACACCTTGTTGAGATAGCGATCGCATATTTTTGCCCTGAAAACATCTAAAAATTATATTTATACTGCAACACATTAAAAATTTAGATTCAACTAAAGAGCAAAGTAAAGTAGTGAAACTCTCATCTTCGAAGGAGGGCAACACGCAATTTAGATCGTTGCATTTTGGTGCTTTGTGCATGACAAATATGAACAAGCATTTGAGCACCTGCTGGGTAAGATACAGTATTTCCAGGACTAGTTTTTGGCATGTTCAAACCAATGAAGCGCATACTTCTCCCAGCACAATTTTTCATTTTTTCCAAAACTTTTGATTGGGGGCCAAATTTTAGTATAAAACCTTCAATCACTTCCGCACATTTATCTCGAGAAATTCTCAAATTTTCATTGAAAAAGAAAGGAAGAAGCATTTATTCGCATTTGGATACCCTGCAAACATGTCAGCGTTTTACAAATCCCGCTGGTTGATTTTGTAGTTCGACACTGTTGTCTTCGATATAGGGGGCGCGACTCCAGTGTCCACCCATATCACGTCACCTATTGTTTTTGAACTGTATGAAATAACCATCGGTGTCTGACAATCACCGATGACATGGATAAATTGCAACATAAACTAAAGCAGCTATGTCCAACCCGCGGCCCAGTCGAAGGTTTTGTGCGACCCAGTTTAGGTTTTTGCTGTAGTAAAAGTACCCTGCAACTGACAACCTGTCCTTGTTATGATAATCTTGAATTTGACATTTTTGGTGCAGTTGTTCCTCAAGTCATTCAGTGTGCGGCCCTCAATAATATGTCATTCAATGTGCGGCCCTGGTCAAGTTAGTGACATATTTTTTGGCTCAGTAAGCCATTTGGGTTGGACGTAGCTGAACTAAAGAAACAACACGGATTTGTTGGCTTTATGTTTTCTAAATAAACAAGACTCAAACCTTTAGATGTAACCCAGAGGAATTAAAAGAAGCGCGTGCAGTTCCAAATTACTTGACAAGACAATTTATCAATGGTTCGATTCATAGGTGTAGGAGCAGGCAAAATTTTGGGGTGCGAAATATTCTTGCCCGAATTTCCCCAAACGTGTCCGAAAAGTTTTCGGGCAACTCTTTGTGTGAGTATTTCCTCCCACACAGATCATTTTTGGGATGACCTCCAAAAAAAGGTCTTCATGTGATTCTCCCCACGTGGACGCCAATTTTTCAAAATCAAATTACGTCAGGCGCCATTTTATCCGTATTTTCAGTTTGCCCAGATTTCAGGTATTTTGCGAACATTTTCATAGATTTTGCCCAGATTTTCAGGGATTTTGCCCGGATTTTCAGGGATTTTGCCTGGATTTTCAGGGATTTTGCCCGGATTTTCAGGGATTTTGCCCGGATTTTCAGGGATTTTGCCCGGATTTTCAGGGATTTTGCCCGAGTGCGCTTGCACCCCCGCCTCCTACATCACTGGTTCGACTGATTACAAGAGTAAGAGGTGTATGTCAACGTACAAATGCTCACTAACCACGCTAAGAGTCGCGACAGTGGACAACTAAATTCCGAAATCACTGTTGTAAGTGGTGGATGACATATCTTTTCTATCTTAAGCACATGGCAAGCTGATAAATAGCATTATTTTGAAATTTTTACAACTGTTAATTTTGCTGACGTCACTGCACAGGCGAAACAGTGATGAAGGCCCGATCGAAAGATTGCAGAACGTTTCTCGCCGCTTATGGTATTTCAATAAAGACTTAATGTTGTATTGTGAAGTTTCTACTTGAAACATTTATACAACTTGATTATCGCAGAAAAAGGCTATCTAGACCTTAAAGCTAGATAATTGCCGGTTGAATAGCTTCCTATAAGTCATGGATGCTGCCGCACTAGCTGTAAGATACGCACCTACTGCGCTCCCATGGTTGACAGCACCACAATGCTTAGCGTGAAGATTGATCCATAAAACTCTGTTGCTCAGCGTGAAACCGCTTCAAAGGCTGCATCTGGGTCTGTTTCCATCAGTCAGCTTCAACATACTGTATGGCACCATTATTGTAAAGTATTTTTTGTCATTCCGGCAAAAAAAGGCTTGGCATGACTTAAAAAATGACGACTTGATTGTAGCAGACGATCTTTCTATCGTTTCTGTTAAATTACCTTAATTTTATAACAAGTGGATTGTTTCGTTGGGCCTACGCACTTTCCATTTTAGTTACAAAACCTTGAGTGTAGTTGAAAAAAGTTTTGAATACTAAAGTTCTAACTTCTCGTCTCACTGGTGGCGACCAGCTAATTTTTTTTATCCGACGCAACAGTTCATTTTTATAATCATAATGAAATGCAAACCTGCAACCGTTTGAAAACGAAACAATTTCTCAAGCATCAAAGTGCAGAAAAGCAAAAATTTTTCTAACAATTTTGCTTATGTGTTGTGATAGCTCTTGCGGCCTAATAACAGTGCATGAATTGGGAAACGATAAAATACACAAACGTTTTCAAAATAAGTTAAAAAAGCTGGCTAAAACAATCAGAAAAATCCAGGTAAAATGTGTTTTCCAAACATAACAATACCTGCACGTGTTTTTCACCGTAGGCTAGGTCTATACTAAAAGGTTTGAAAGCATCTGAAAAATTTCTGAGCATCGAAGATGAACAGTCATGCACCATTAAGCGATGATACACCAACGTCTGAGGAGCCTGCCATAAAATTGGATGAACTGAAAACTGAGAATTGCGAACGTCCAAATCTTCCAGGTCTTATCAACCCTACCTTCAAGGTTTGCCATGAATTCGACTGCCAAATATTTTGTGCAACCAACAGATTTTAGTTAAATAAGTTTGGAAGGCTTTGTAACCAGCTGAAAGAGACCACAAAGCTTAAAGAACCAAACCGGATGCATAAAACTGCTTCAAATTAAACATTACTCTTATAGGTACTCTGTGCGTACTGCGTAGTAGCGTGGGTATCACTGTTCGAAATTTGAACTGCATTGCGCAATGCAACGCTCTGTCCCGAAAACATTTTGGCCCTCAAACACCTTCGGCGCCGAGTGGATTTTCCCTATATAAACGTATAATTTGCCCATTTTGGGAAAGTCTTTGCAACTCCATAACTCGCCAGGCGATTGAGCTAGAGAGCTGCTCAAACCCTCAAAAGATGCAGTGAGTCTTCTGGTTTGTATCGAAAAAGATTGGAAAGTTTCCGGTTTCAGGTTTTTGTGGGTGACGTCAAAAGTGGAGTAGATTCAGGCCTTTTTGACCAAGGTAATCGGGCCCTGGGCGCCAACCGCTGGAGGGAATTTTTGACTCAAGTTTTCAGTGGAAACTAGGCTAAAATCCGAGTTTTTTGGGCCTTTGATTGGCTTTCTATCGTTTCTGGTTCAAACGTTATGGCCAAAAAACATAAATTTGGGTAAAAATTACCCAAAAAGATTTTATACCCAAATTTTAGTTATTTTCCAATAACTTTGGACCAGAAATGTAATGCTGCGAGGGGAACGTCCTGGTTTTACCCCTTCATAGTCGGTTTTAGCAAATTATCAAAACTTCGCAAAAAAAGCTACACTTATAAAACAGCTTGGTGCTATGAGAGCTTATAATTAAAACTCACAATAATATTTTGAAAAAACAGAAAATCAACGGCAGTGCGTTGAGGAATTGAAACTGGGCACAGAAAATAACCGCTGACTTGTGCCAATTGCAACAGAGTGGAAATGAACGCTAAAGAATCATTTTTTAAATAAGGTTGCAGGCACTTATATTGACGTTCGGGTATTGTTCTTCAGACGGATGATATGGAACACATTGGTGGTGAATCTCTTCAGGAAAGAATCACATTTCCAACAGACGATTCTGCTCTGGATTCGCCCAATAATCAAGCAGAAGATCATCAAGGCGACGTGGAGGGAGACGACGACAACTTGCCGTACAGAGGAAACGCTTTCATGAAGTGCGTTTGTTTTCCAGTAATCAAGACGTTAAAATTATGATAGATAAACAACTTCATAATTCACTGTTATTTAAACTCACAGGCATCTTACAGCACCTCTCAAGGTTATCTCTGAATTCTTCACAATTCACAAGAAAACTATTTTCATTGTGATTGGCCTTGTGCTTTTCTGTGGTGAGTATTCATTAAATCTAGCTATAGGCTTTGAAGTCACAGTATCCGACAAACGCTCAACCACGGTTAATGCACACAAGCACAACAATAAACAGTTTAGTGGAAGCCCAGTTTTGGCACTACAGACTCATTTGATTTGTTAGCAAGGGTGTGAAACAAACAGGGTAACACTTTGTTATCGGCAGGTAAAACAACGTAGTACCAAATTGCCTAATGTTAAAATCCCGAAAATGCTCTTTTTCAGGACGCAAGTTTCGGGCTTTTTCATTAGCATCTGCTTGTTCCGATTACAAGCTTTACTAGATTTAAGAAAATACATTTGCAACCTGTCGTTTGCAGAGGCCTTCGCTTGTGATGAAATTGAATTATTGGGAACAGCATTTCTTTTCCTACAAATTTTTGATAATTCTCACTGATTGTTGAAGAAAGAAATGGTTCTAAAGATATCAATAATTCTGACCGGTGGCTCAGATTTCTGCTTAAAAGAAATTAATGTGAGATTTTCTGTCGAATGGCGAATGCTTCGTCAAATCCATCTCTTTCTGCTTCAACCGATATATTTTCATGTACCTATGTTGAGTATTACGTGATGTTTGCCCATTCTAAAAGAGTTTATCTTCAAAACTACTCTGGGTCAACGTTAGTACAGGATAACAGCTACAAACGCCAAGAATTTTATCAGTTGATGCAGCGGATGCTCTAAACGCGGCAGTAATAAAACACAGGCCTGTAACGTCTTTCATTNAAAAAGAAATCGAAGAGACGGAAAAATGTCATCGACGTTTGAAAGGTGGGGTTGCCATTTCACGGGTCGCTATGGTTGTTGGTGGGAGCACTTGCACTAGATTTCATTAATTCGTTTTCGTGCCCGATCTTCGTCTGGGGAGGGTCGCAGGAGCGGCTCTCCTTGGGTCTCGAAATACTTTCCAGTCAACAGCAATCACAGATATGTAGTTCTCTTGGCTTCACACCAAGACGGGACGAAGCAAGGTCGAAGACGTAGCCACTCCACCTGGTTCTTTGAGTGACCTCTTGGCCGCTTTCCCGTGGGTGTAGCCAGCAGGACTTCACTCACCGATCCTGCACTAGATTTCCACCCATAAAATCCGCCACTGCAGTAATGCGGTATCTTTAAGCACTGCAAAAATTTGCGATGATCTCTAATACCACCAGTGTTTTGTAAATACTTTTGTACACACAGAAAATCATCAAGCTATGCATGAATTAATTTGAATGCGCTTTTGCTGATCTCTTGAGGAGTGAATTTCGATGTAACAAAATCCTACATCAAGGGGGGAACCTGCGGCCTGCGGACCAAATGCGACCCATGTGAACATTTAATATGGCCCGCACCAAAATTTTCGTTACCCATGTTACAACACAACATCGCATCAAAACGAAACTCCATGACAAGCAGACACGTAGAGAGTAAGTCAAGAGAAGTTCCTCTCACTCCTTGACATAGTTTTCTTTCCTTAGTTTGCGTTGGAAGGTGAAGAACATAATTTTAAGATAAAATTAATTATTTTTTGCGGCCCGCCAGCGATATTCCAGAATTCATGCAGCTCGTGATAGCAAATAGGTTCCCCATCCCTGCCCTACATCTATATGTGAGCCTGACTTAAATGTTTGTCATTTTCTTCGCTTTACGCTATTTCCCAGGTATTACGGCCTACACGATCGTCGCTTGTATTTGGAACCTGAGCCGGGCCATGCCCCTGTTAGTCATCTGGTGTTTGGTTGTTGGTTACAACATTTATGCCTTCTTTCGGGACACATTCGGAGCTAAAGTTTTCAAAGCCGCAGAACCTGGTCTTGATGTGATATCGGACAACATGTTTTGGATAAAGTGGTAAGTTAAGGTTTACTCACGCGGTCTGTGTTTTAATAAGGTGATGAAAACAATAATAGCATGTTAACCTTGCTGCTTACTTGGATGAAGTGCTCGTTTTTCTATGTTTATTTCATCAACTCTGCTGCAGTTAGTCAAAAAAAAGACTATCTTAATCGCGGCATTTATTTTTTTCTCTGACAACACATGAAGGTTTGTTAACTTTTGTCAAAGTTTTAAACTTTGTTGAGACTTGTAAACCTTTGAAAATCTTTATAAATGTTGTAATATGGTCAAGGCAGCGGCAATTGTGGTCTTTCACTGAATGCCAGGAGAAAGCTGAATGAATCATGGCAAGTGCCTTGCAGGGTTACCAGATGAAAATTTCAATAAAAAGCCAAACAATGCCAAAAAGAGGCCAGAAAAAAAGCCAAACAGACTGTTTAACGGCCGGAAAAAAGCCACATTTTATTTGTGGTATTGCCATTTCTTTGTCATAAAAAACATCTAAATTAAAAGAAAATCAACAAATTTTTCTTCGGAATTAGAATTAAATCTTGCTTGGCATTGTACTGGAGCACTGATCTTCTCTGTCTTTTCATGGTTTGTGCAATTGCACACGTTGGGTACAGTGGGGCCACAGTTTGCATAGTGATCAATCGGCAGCTTTCTGCACGAAAGTCTCTCCCATGCACTCCTGCCTGTACTTACGATCGAAATCATAAGAGTCCTTCCACTCTGACGTAATTATCGCATTTCTATCGCGGAGACGCACACCTGTCTGCAAGCGCTGAGTCTGTTTAGTGCTTACAACATAATAGATACTACACGGTGCAGTGAGTGCACACATTTCCAGTGATTACACAAAAACTTAATTGCGAATCTATCATCCCTTAAAAATTACAAATATCAGAATGCGGGTGTCTGATATAGCATTTATTACAAAAATTTTGCAAATGCGTTGCCAAAAAACATGTAATGGCAATATTTTCCTTGATAAGAACGTATTTCCGCGTAAAAAAGGCCAAAAAAGAACCAAAAGGCCAAACACATTTTTTAAGACCAGGCAACTTGACCTGAGACCAAAAAAAGTCCAACAGGCCAACTAAAAATTTTTAGGCCAACCAACTTGAAACGAGGCCAAATGTCTGAAATTTGGCATAAAAAAGGCCAACCTGACAGCCCTGGTGCCTTGTTGATCATATATAAAGAAGCAGCAAAAAGATTTGCAATGCAAGTGTAAGCCAACTCTAAAACGCTGTCGCAAGAGTATTTAGTAAAATTTTCACATTTTCTTCATGTGTATATTTGGCGTGAAAGAACCGCTTAACCTACAAGTTAAATTTGTTATTTAAATTTGATTTTTTCGTAGAAGCAATAAAATGGATTTTGATAAAAATAAAAACCTTGTAAGAGTCCCTGCAGCTTGTTTATGCCGACAAAAAAGAGTATCACACCAACAATACAAATTCGCCTAAATTAATAAAAAATATCACTTCAAGTTAAATTTTCCTTGTTTTTCGGAGCGCAAGTCATTGCACGCCAGAAAACGTTTAATTGAATTTACATAAGTTTAACACAGCCCTTAGCTTTTCTCTTTACTGAAAATAAAAACTTTAAATAGGTTGTGATTTCTGCAGGGTGTTCATAGCAATAGTAGTCGCTGGTCTGGCTGTGTGGATAGCGTTGGACACGTCCCAACGCCCGGAGCAGTTGATCTCTGGGGCAGGTTACTTGGTCTTCATTGTCTGTCTTTTTCTAACGTCCAAGCATCCTGATCGGGTGAGTCTGATAAGAACTCTTATTTTGAAAACATTCATTTTTTTGTTTTCTATCTCAGTCGTTACTCAGACTGATAAAAGCTCAACTACTTTGATTAGTTTTTGATAGTTTTGAAAGTGCCGCTGCTTACATATTGTCTAATCTCAATAATCCTCTCTCACCGTAAGATTTTCTTCTCGAACATTTTTAACCATGACCCTTCTTAATCACAAACAAGCGTTTTAACAACCCTATTCAAGGTAAAATTACTGTGGTGATCATTTCGACGTTTTTTGTTTTACTGCAAATGAGGTCCTCGAAAGCAATGTTTTATTGAAGGAAAAAGCCGGCTGGCAATTTTGCCTTGATGAGTAATTTCTTACGGGAGGTAACTTACGAAAATGCAATGGGTTGAGCGTGTTTCCTAGTCGATGAATAGTGTCTGATAAGGTTTGTTGCGGTGAGATCTCGTGTGTGATGAGAGATTGTTTGCAACGGTGAAAGACTGGGTGAATGAGCAATGCAATGACA
>JGI24158J21664_10011067_pt1 | contig 11999 bp, 7 predicted proteins | sample Ectturendosymbi3_FD_21664 | JGI IMG/M metagenome (IMG submission 21664) | reverse complement strand
TCGAGACTTGGTCTTGGTCTCGAGACGAGTCTCGAGACCAATTTTTGCGAGTCTCGGTCTTGGTCTCGGTCTCGAAGGTTTCAAGTGTCGTCTCGGTCTCGGTCTCGAAGGTTTCAGGTTTCGAGACTTTGAATATTGCAAATAAATGTTTGATTAAAATTTCTGTCATTTAACGATTTTTTGTTTGTTGTATTTGCAAGTAAAAAACAACCCAAACACGTCGGAAAATTACCAGAAATTTGAAAAAATTAAAGTCAGAGGTGGTGACGACAGTTTTTAACAAAATTTCGGCAAAATGCACACATTTTGAAGTCTCGGTCTCGGTCTCGAATTTCAAGTCTCGAGTCTCGGTCTCGGAGTTTGTGATAAAGTCTCAGTCTCGTCCCGAAATTTTAACCAGGTCTCGGTCTCGGTCTCGACTACATCACTGATGGTAGGCTATAACAACGATGAGTCAATAAGAGGGATTGGATCAATGACTGTTCAAGCAATTCTGTAACTCTGGTGATATGATGAGGATGCACAATAGAGCTGACTGTTTGCTGGTCATTGTCAAGGCTCAACATTCAAATAACACAATAAACAATTGCAATGAATTTGATAAATTATTATCAATGCAGTAGCTTAACCTACACTCCCCAATATGAATCAAAAGTTGCTTTCAAAGAATATCATAAAAGAAGTTCAAAAGAATATAATAAATACCAATCCAAATCTGGTTAAGCAAAAATGATAACATTCACATCTATAAAAAAGCTAGAATTCTGCAAGATTTAAATCCAAATGCATATGCATGTACATGTTGCATGTTCGTTTCTGGTTATTTTCATTTATTGGGCATGCGAAAGACAAGGAAGTATATAGGGCCCACCATGCAGTAAGGTTGGGCTAGAGTTGTGGAAATGAATGAGACTGAAAAAGACAATTAAATGCAAACTGCTTTCACAAAAATTGGATATAAATAATCCGCAATCAAACATGCTGAAACAACATTGAGCATCATTTTGTCACCTGTTGTGCAACATATGAACATATCAGCACGTTGGCCGCCGATTTATTGCAAAAAAGGAAGCTGCAATAGATCCGCAGGTGGTGACGTGGTTTGAATAAAATGCTGAGTTAGCCACTTTAATGGCACTATCGTGGTAGTTCTGCATATAGGTTTACGTCCACTGTGCAAATGGTGTTCAGTTCAACTCTCACCGTGTTCCGGTGCATTTCATTTTGGTATAAGCCTATTGGTTGCACAGTTCATGCGACCTGCTTTTTTTCTTTTCTTTGAAAGTTTCCACAGTTTTGTGTTCAGATTTACAGCTTAGGTTTTAGGGTTACAGTTCAAGTTTAGGGTTAGGTTTATGTTGAGGGTTAAGTTTAGGGGTTATGTTCAGATTTTGGGGTTAGGTTTAAGGTCTAACTTAGGGGCAAACTTTAAGATAGGGGTTAGGCTTAGGGTTTGAGGTTTGTGGGTTAGCATCACACCATGGAAAATAATGTTTATTAAATTGAAAGTCTACTGGCGGACCTACAGCCACAGAAGGTCCACTGAAGGACCTACAGCCACTGAAGATCCACTGGCGGACCTATAGCCGCTGAAGGTCCACTGGCGGACCAATAACCACTGAAGGTCCACTGGTGGACCTGTAGCCAAAAATATGTAAGTTTGAAATTTTGTATGACTCGACATTGACTTGAGCTTGTAAACCCATGACTCGAAGTTACTCGACCATTCTTGTGACTCGACCAAGTCATGACTCGACTCGACAAAATTTCAGATGACTCTGACTCGAAGGGCTCGTGACTCTGACTCGACTCTGACTCGAAAAAAATGACTCGGGCACATCACTACTAACATAGTGGTTCTTAACCAGGGGGACACGCCTTCCCAGCGGGGTTAATACATTTCCAGGGGGGCGCGAACGCTTACACGCTCTAACACACGTATTGTTTTTGAGCGGAAGTGTTCCGTCCAATTCACTTATTTCAAGTCAAGTGGGCTTGAAACAAAGGACAATTACGTAGGGGAGGCATGGTAGAGGAAAGGTTAAGAACAACTGGTCTAACACATATTTATCACAAAAAAATTGCAAAGGTGCTGATAAATGGACAGGTGAATATTTTTCTTTAGAGGAAATGTTTCAGCGTGAAAAAGCCAAAAGCCCAAATGAATGTTTTAAGGCCTACCAACTAGAGATGAGGCCAAAAAAAGCAGAATTAAATTTTTTACCAACTTGAAACAAGCCATGATTTCTGAAATCTAGCCTNAAAAAGGCCAACCTGGCATCCCTAGCCTAAACGTCCTTCAATTTTGTTTTCTGACCATTCACTTACGTAAGCGAGTTTATTGGTAAAGTTGTTGGAAAGTTAACAGGAATAAAAGAACGTTTAATCNAGTCAATTTCGAATTTAGTTTGGCTGAATACAAACGTTGCTACTTAACCCAAGATGTGATTTGTCTAAGGTGCAGATACGCCGTGCAATATACTAANTTATGTTGCAGAGGGCGCTACGGGAAGAAAAAGTTTGAGAAGCACTGGCCTAGANCTTGGAATTAAANTCATACAACATATTAACCACCTGACTAAGTATGCAACTTTATTCTGCACGGTTAGTGCAAACTTCGTCATTAGGTGCGTACTCGGCAAATAACAGTCAGGTAGCGCAGGTGCACAACCTGCGGCTGTCGATGGAAATTTATGCGGCCGTGTGCATGTAATATATAATATAGGTTATGGCGGCCTTGCACTAATAAAAACTCTTTGTTTCCACTGTATGCGGATACCCAGTACAAAGACGGCCAAACAGAGCGGTGGAAGCAGGTTAGGTTCAATGTGTGGAAACACAACAGAGGTAATGCAGAAAAATCAGACGTCACAAAGCGTAGCAATGTATTCCTAAGCTAAAAGCAATTCATAAAAATGACTTGAACCCATTGGTGGCCAAAATTCATAAAAAATAAACATAATGCAGCCGGCAATTATAGCGTAATGGTTGATAACCCCTAGCGGGTCTGCGCGACTGGTAGATATTCTTTTAATGCTGCTTCCATATTTTGCATAAAAGTAATAGAAATTTTACAATAGAAGCCATGGTGAGAGAGTGGATTTTTTGTAACGTAAGCTGTGTTTTAACCACCGGGTTTAATTAAAACTTTCAAACTGATCGAACCGTGAACCGGGCCGGGCCTAAAATGCCGACACGGAGATTTAATCAACTTTTTTCTAGGCGTGATGTCAGCTAGTTCAGACTATTCCAACCTTCCACCAGTAAAAGATATTAAAATTGTACAGCTAGAAATTTCACACCTGTCTCCCGTTTAGCTTGTTTTGCATATTACTCCCACTGTTTTTAACATTTTGTGTGTGTAAAGTCCAAATGGTCTTCAAATGTTTTTCCGACATGGAAAAAATTGTCGAACTTTTCCAATTCAGCTACTGAATATATGATCTAAAATTTAAAACTGCGATATCGACAGTATTGACTTAAATTCTTTGAAAGCATTTTCTTAACCACAAAGGAAACAGAGACTGCTTCACCAATTACTTACCTCGACACTCAGAGCTAACCAGTCATTTAACCAAGGCCGCCCAGAGAAAGAGGGGTCACTCTCTCTAGAAATCTCCTTAAACTTAAAATATCGCTCTAGGTGGCCTTGCACTTTCCACGCCAATCTACACTGAACGACGCACTACGCTTCAATGCGATGGGCATCGACGTACGTGGTTCGACGTATTTTGGAAAATGCCGTGCAATAAGTGCCATGTTAATCCCTTTCCTTTTGTAATTACGTTGTGGAATGTCCGGGTGCCTTGCTGATTTTGCGCAACGTGGTACGCGTCTGGGAGAGACTTTTTCTCTTTTTTATCTCGATTTTATATTATTTATGACATCACGATTTTGAGTGCAATGATATTTCTACCCCTATACGTACCAAAATGGCCAACTTAAACAACAATACCGATGAAAATTGTTTTGTCATAATAAAACAATAATTTCAATTTTCTTTCCAATTAAAAAAAATGCATTATCAACTCATTACCAACTACTTTTCATAGTAAGGAGAAAATGCGCCAAACAGCCAATTTTTGGGTCAAAAATTTCCCATATCGCCAAATCTGGCGGCAATTGACGTGTTAATCAAAAATATTAATTACATTTCTTTGAAAGATATCTGCATGTAGTCTATGTACAAGATGAAAAAAAGCCAAATTCGACCAAAGCGGCTTAGCACCCAACCAGGGACCGAGTTTGTTAGAAAACTTTGGGGTGACAAACTTTGTACGATATGCATGTTATTCTGCATATCACACAAATATAATATTATTGCTTGCATGTCGATAACTTCACCATGTTCACTCAACCGTAATGCGACATTTTCGTAAAATTGACAAAATGGGAAGCAAATTACATGGAAATGGTTTATTTTGGGGACAATGTCCCAAGTGCCCTACCTACGCCCATGGTGTCACGACAGTTGCATAATTCATATCATTGTGCTAGTACTTGTCAGTGGTCACTAGGTAATTGCTTCTTTACTAAGTATACACTAAAGTTTAGTATTCGCAATGGAAGCATTCGTTGTGAAAATAGATAGATAGATAAAACAAACGCAACACTCCAATGATTCTTTAAAAAAATGCAATAAAAGTGGCTTTATGCTGGGGTTTTTCATCAGTAATGTATCCACTAAATTTGTACAACCACGTTATTTTTTANTTTTTACCACATAAGTTTTTTNGGGAAAAAAGACACTGTGTCCACCTGTTCAAAAGTTGAGGGGACTTGCGCCCCTGATACTTTAGCAAAAAGTGGCCGTGGCTCCGATGGTGTTAAACGTTTGCCTTTAAGAAGCTGCTGCTATTGCACAGATAGCACCAGTCGCGCAAACTGAACGTAATTTAACAAAATGTATCTCGTACCTGCAAAGCATATCACAAACACCCCAGCTAAACAACATAATCCATATCCATCGAAATATTATCTCTTGTTTCCCAAGGGCAATGCCCCGATGTACATGCGGTATCCTACCGCCTACGCCTTCTACTGTAATCATCTCAAATCAAACAAAAAACAGCCAAGAAGCTTTTCTTGCCAGCGTGTGTCTTAATACTTTCGGATTACTTGCTTGACTTATTTTCACGCTTTTGTGCTTCATTCAACTAATCCTTGTTGGTGGCAAGAACAATTGTGTTTCGAAAGGTCTAATACGATTTCATTTAAAATCAATGGTTGTTGCATTTTTCGTTCTTTGTTGTTCTTTTAACTGAAGGTACTCCCTAATTTTTTATCTGGCACATAACTGCAGTGTATTAATGATAGGTCAACGTAAAACTTTGATTGTAGTTTGGTGGAATTCTTGACTTGTTCATTTTCAATCTCGTGAAGCAAAGACAACTAAAAAAATCAATAGCTAATTAGGCAGGCTGAATGTTGGCTGTCTGCAGAAGCGTCAACAATCGATATTTAAGTGTTCCACAACACAGACGAAGTTAGTTAACTGTAGGCCAGGGACTAATTAGATTGCCAGAGAAAATAATGCAATAAATGAATTTGGGATCCATACGGTTTTTCGGTACGTTGTGTTCTTATCACATATTATAGGTTAGGTTTACTTTAAATCTTTTTCAATCCGTTGTCATTTCACTATTTCAGCAAACGTGCTAGTGTTCCCGATGTTAGTTACATGATGAATACAAATGGACAGCAAGATGACAAACCCATGTCCAGCTAGGCTTTGTTTTATCTCATAATATAGTTTTGTTAAAACAATCGGTTTTTCTGTGCAAGAACGCAATGGCTGCAAACATACGAAGTACAAATTCCTTCTCAGTCGTAAGGTGAAACTGTTCCATATGCAAGACGAAACGTTTGCCGTTTAACACAAAGTTGGGAAGTATGTTTTTAAAGTATTTTTATAGATTTTGATTTGTTTTATTTGACGTGAGCAGTTGTGATACACAAGGTCCAAGTAACGAAAAAGCTAGAATATATATGCTGATGGTTAGCTCTGCAAAATTTTTGGAGTTATAACGAGCTGTTTCAGCAAAAAGGGTTGACGTTACAGATGATCAAATTGCTATAACAATTTGTCTACTTTCGTAGAAAAACAGTTTCCAATTGTGATACTTTCACGATTTAAGCTGTTTTAAATTTGAATGGTGAGAACTCATGCGAGGCAGATCATAAACGTTAGTTTGAAAAGACCCTGGATTCATTGTTTTTCAGGGCATTTCATCCAATTCTTTGCTTAAGCAACCTTCGCCAGCATCACAGCTTCGTAATGCTTCCGTACCGCTCAAACCGCAGTCGAAGAGCTTTTAGTTAGACTGACCGTCGAGCAAATACGATCAATTGTAGTCGCGATGAATTAATGTGCATGCACTGCGTAGAATGATTAATCGAAGTGCTGCGTGGGGCACGTGCAGCCTCTACAACGCAAATGACTTTCATCAATAATCAGCGAATTTATCTAGTGCTGTCAGGTGACCTGCAACGTGAAGCCTATGCAGAATCAAGATGAAGGTGGTATTGAAAATGAAATAGATTGATAAGAGATGTTTTGGTGAGGAACTGGGGTGAAAGTAAACCATGTTTTTTCCATCTTTGCGAAGGTTTGCGTCAGTACTTGTAGCTCCTAATTGTACGAAATCAAGGTGAAACGATCTTCCACTGGAGGCAGACATACCTCAGGTCCTATTTATAGATATCCTGGTTGAAATGCTTCGTCATAGCAAAGAAATTAATAATAATGCTTTTCAATGCTGATTGATCAGGAACAATACCGGGGTTAGAGGAAAAACACTACAAACTGTGAAAAATTGTTAAATACATTAAAAAATCGGACGGTCAGATGAAAGACCTTCTTTAGTTCGGAGCAGTGATAACGTCACGGCGAGCAGTCACCAGGCTTTCTATCGTTGTCAAAAATGTCAAGGTTTTTGACAAATCGTCAAGTGCTTTCCAATGCTAATTACACGGCCTGGGGCCCCAAACTTCAGGCAGCACGACCTTCTGGTTTACTTTCACCCCGGTTGGAAACAAAGCAGCGTAGAGCAAAACACCCTGTTCTATCGACGGTATAAAAGCTGTGAGCCAGCTCTCGCTATCGACCGGTCACAAAAGAAACTGTATGCGACCGCAGGAAGCAAATAGCCATGCCGTACTATTCCCGACTCAACGCTTTATTTTTTGTCGCATACAACAGCTTCACGCTATATGCCACTCGCTGCAGAGGACCGCTCAATGACGACGTGGGAGATTATAGCGCAATGCATGCAATAGGTCAACAGCGAAGACCATCGAGAACAGATCCAGCAGCAAGGGAAGACATCACTTGAAGCAGTACGTTATGGTCCACGTAAAAGCATGTGAGAGATACGTGCGATGAGCAAAGCGAAGCCGACCGAACACGACGTGACACATGCATGCAATGTGTAAAGATTCGACATTAAACTGGAAGACAGACAGGCTTTATTGGAAAAAAAGTGACGTTTTGCAAATGCACATCACGCTATACGCGCTGCAATGGAAGACACAGGATCATTTTGGAGTGTAATTACAATAATATTAAATTGGTCCCCGTTTTTTATTACGTTTACGCAAGTCTGAACAACTTGCTGTTGAAAGAGTCTCAGCGTTCTGCGAACAAGCGAGCGTCCCAGCATATTATATGAAGAGCTAATGCATCGCGATGTGACCCCCTACCTCATTGCCTGTCCCATCCTACGGCTTACCAGTGGTGTAAATCTAAAGTGTGGACTGTGCTGGGAAGCTTTGGGAAAGTATCTCTTGTTGAGGAGGGCATAAAGTCTACAGCNNAAATTCTTCATTTTCATTCAATGTAGTTTGGNCATGTCAAAATGTAAAACAGGCGCTATGTTGGCTGAATTCGCAGACAAAGCGTTACATTAATGCAAAGACGNCAGCAGATGCTAATATTTGCTTACAAGTGGCTCTGAACGAGATCGTGAAAACAATGACGTACACACGGAATGACAGCAGAAATGACGCATAGTTATGTACATTGCGAGAAAGCGTTCGTTTGTCTTGAGCTGTGGAACACCAATGAACACCGAAGTTAAATAATACTAAAACGCGCCAATAAGATCTCCCACAGCACACATTCGAAAGCAAAGTTGGTGTTTCGATTTATTAAAAAAATATACATCGGAAACACTGCAAACATTCCGCAAAAGACTGAAAATCATGCGCGTTAAAACCTGTGAATGTACGATGGTATTCAAAGAGATATTAGCAACATAACCGCATAGCGACTTAAAATCATTTTAAAAATATGAAATACTATCATAAGACAACTCCCACTAGATTATATGGGAAATTTAGCGTTCCAAATTCTTGAAGATTTTCACAGTATCTTCATACCAAGTTTAGAAAAACATCCTTTTTTTATTTCACCCTTAGAGGCTTGGTTACGTGAAGTCGTTACAACACGTTTTTCCATTGGGATTCAGCCTCTGTAGACACAATTATGGAACATGCAAGTCGAGCCAAAGCGAGATTCCTGAAGAATTTTGTGGAACTTTTTCTGTCTTCGGCACGCAAACATCTGAAATAAAGCTGGGAGATACGTCGGACAGCCGGTTGGCTGACGTCACAGTGCCTTGCAGAGCAGTTGCTAACGAGTGGGATTTGGAATCTCATGCAAAAGCAAAATAGGGCAAACAGTTTTCGCGCTAAGGAAATAGACATTGGGTCAAAGTTGATGTGAAGTTTGATTAAAACAAACAATCATACGTAGTTGAGAAAATAGAAATGCTTGTTACATATTTAGGGGTTTCGTGCAGCTATCTGTTGCACATATATTTCTAACAGATACTAAATTATTGTTAAAAAGCTTTGAATGAGGCTGTCAAAAATTGGTTGCGACTGGTGATGTTAACGCAAAAAGCGGAAAAATCGTAAGAATATTCTTGGCAGTTTGTTTCGATGCTGCCAAACGAGAAAAACAACCACAAAATGATCAACGGCGCCACTGAGGGGTCAGTGCCCGCCAAAATATTTTGCACACAAGTAATCCACTTCTTTACTATCAAAGCTGCAAACCCGTATCTTCAACCGTAGATGTTTCGACAGTATCTCGAAAATGCTACGATCAGCCAGTGCTAGTATGTACGGCGCAATATGAAGAAAGACTAGGCACTGAAACAGTACAATCCAGGTTTCAAACAAGAGGTTACTCACCATCGTCATGATTGGTCCAAGGAGGAACTTGCAAAATATCCCTTACGCGAAAGATTCCGTTTCCTCTTGTCTTACTGAATGACTGGGCTTTATTTTAAATGTCATGTACGTTGCGAAGACTAAACCTAGTCTCGCATCTCTGCCCAACATCAAAACATAGCTATAGTGCTAATGCCATGCTTCGTATCCTACGGACTTCTGCCTGCAACAAGCTATTTCCTCGCTTTGAAACTCCCAAGATACGGTGAGATGAGCAAAGAGTAACCTGCTGCCGAAGGCAATGTGAAGACAAAATCTGTTTCTGCGATTTCAAGTGAGAGAAAGACGACTAACAAAACGTGCTTCCACCCTGAGAGCAATTGAAATGACAATCTAGAACTTGCGCCAACCTTTTGTGTTGAGCGGAAGGTCATGAAGAATTAAAACTTATAGTCGAGCGACATAGCATGCTTGAATCTACAGGTTTGGCCACGAACATAAAGTGAAAGATCTAAGTGCATCACGAATGACGTGGTGACAGGTTTGATGTGATTGCAGTGTTTTTGGGAGAGCACGTAGTAAGGTAGAGTTCACATATTACGCCGGCATTTTCCCATCTTTCCTCCTCCTCTATCTGTAAGCAGTCGTGAAGACAAAGCGATACCACCGCATTCGTTTACCCCCAAAATGTGTCATTCAATCACATTCAGTGGTTTGCCTCTCGCTTGAGGACTTTATATCTGATCACATCTTCAAAGCAAAACGTCAACCTTTGTGCTGTGATGTTACTCGGTCGCACACAAAACAATCCCGGCCAAAATATTAGGAAAATTTGACTATGTGATCATCTCAGCAACCCCTCCCCCACCACAAGCAACCACAAGCATTTTAAAACCACCCGCCTCCTTGCGTTCACGTAATATGCGAACCTTCCCCAGGAAGGAAGCTAATTGTTCTGCATGAAGAACGATTTGTTCAACAACTAAATTTTGCAACATGAGGCTTGACTTTGGATCTGACAATGTGCAAAATATAACAAGTTTTTTGCAGCATACCGCAAGGTCCAGCTGGTGTTTTGTTTCTCAGTTTTTGTCTTGGTGTTTTGGTTTGCAAAGCCTCAATTTTTGTGTCACAAGTTGTTCGCAAAGCCCTCGATTGATCTCTATGTCAGGCGATTTGAATCGAATCCGTTCACTATTGACACGGTTCAACCATTAGAAAAACTATTAAGAGCGACTCTACTACAAGTTAGTGGTACCTACTTAGCGTTAAATTTGCCCTTTATTGATACGTTTAATTTAACTGCGCTGTCTCCAAGCCAATTTTGCCTACGACTGCGCGATCACGCGTTTTGTTTGTACGTCGAGAGTTTGAAAGCAAATGTAACAACTGTCTGATGAATCTAAGGACATGACAGGCAAGTGGAATGCCACGGACCAATCATGACGAAGATGACACCTTGAACGAAGGCTATCTAGAACAAGAACAGGGTGAAATCATGACGCACATAATGCAATGCAAAAACGAAGACCGATACACATGGCAGCAACTAAAGACACCGAAGATCAGGTGCGTGATTACAGCATGCTTTGCAATAATAGAAACCTTGACGTTTTAAACACACAATGAAGCAAAGCTACTGGTTCGATGATTTCGCCTCATTCGGATATTTCCATTTAACGCAGCGACACACTGTGGACATTATTCAGCGTGATAAAGAAAGCAGTTGTGTTAGGAAATTTAGTTATGCAGCTAGGAACATTTGAAAATGCAAATGAAAAAGAGAAGGTTTGCATCAATGTAACAACAAAAAAGGTTCAACAGGTAATACATGCAAACGCCTGTGAAGAGTGACTTAACAGAAAGCGGCCAATAGCCGAGAAAAACAACGCGAGCGTTATCAGAAAAGAGCTTGCTACCTGCAACTTCGTTTTGACAATCCTTTAAAATGCAATATTGGTTTGCTATATACTTGATCAGACGCAAAAATGAGATGACTGTCCTTGAGAATAAAAGCTGATGCGTTTTTTCTCACTGTGAAGGCAGATTACATTATCTCTAATGGAAACTAGAAAGTTGCTTTAGTTCGTCATAAGCCTGCAAACCAATTTCAAAATATCGGATTCGTAAATTGTCGCAAACAGTGAGCAAAAAAAATTGCTCGTCTTCTACTTGACATGTTTACCGTAATGCGGTTGTCCGTTAGAACTTGAGAAGTGTATTTGCAGCTGCGTGTATTTCTACATAATGCTGACTTAAATTAAGTCGGTAAAAACAAAACCTTAGAGCAAAATCCGTCTTGCTATTCTGCTCACAAAACAGTTTAGAAAGGCCTTTAAACGCCGGTGAGTACAGCCATTTTAAACACAAAGAAGTTCTCGATGGTGATATTTACCGTAATGCGGTTGTTCGCTAAATGTGAGGAGTCTATTTGCAGCATATCTGAAGAAAATGTTTTAAAACTTTAAACAAATAGGCAGTCACGAAAAAGGTCTGACATCAGATTGGATCTCCTCGTTAGAAGCCAAAAACTCTGTACCTTAAGTAATGATTCACGGTTTTGGCAGGAGAAACAAGCGCAAATCACTCTTAGCTTCTGTAATACCCGCCAAGGTTAAATAAAAGGTCTGTATCACGCTTTTTTCGCAAGTACTTCGCGACAACGCACTCTACGAAAAGAAATGTAGTAGCAATGAAGGCGATTTTCGGCAAGACCTTTCCCAACAATTTACTGAAGATGTCTTCAATTGAACAGAAATCAAACATCGTTTCCAATAACAACGTGTGTTCCAACTACGTGTCTGCGATGAAATTGTGAAGTG
>JGI24158J21664_10011066_pt1 | contig 11999 bp, 6 predicted proteins | sample Ectturendosymbi3_FD_21664 | JGI IMG/M metagenome (IMG submission 21664) | reverse complement strand
CTCTGGGCGCGAAGCGCACCCGCCTTCTATACTTCGAGCACGTTCGTGGAAAATAATGGAATATCTCCACCCTAATAAGAAAACAACTCACGCCAAAGAACCAGCGGAAAATGGAAAATAGAAAAATGAACGCCGAGACGAATTCACGCGGCAATAAGCTCTCTACGCGGACAAATGCTTTTCACCAACTCTTTCACTAGCGACAACCTCCACACGGTCCCTTAGTGCGCAGAACACGACCCAGCAGCATTGATAAGTTTTTAAAAACACAACGCAGCAAAACAATCTCAGCAATGCCATCAAGAAAACATGTCTAAAGCACACCCCCGCCTGCAGGTCAAAGGTGACCACAAAACGTGTTGGTGCGCGGAACAAACCGGTCTTCCAGGAAGCGTTAAATTGCAACCGTGTCGCGTGATATCGATTGCTGGGTTCGTTGGCGGAGCATGCTATCGCAGAAACAAATCCTAACCATTGGCCTAAAACAAAAATCGTAGCGTTTGACACTGGTTTTAAGAAACCCCGTTTCCTCGAGTCATTCTTTATAAACACAAATGATAATGTTATGAAAAGTAAAACTAAAGACTTATTCCCCTCTGTGTATAAATTTGCATTTGGAGTGAAACAACGTCTTCATATTGTTAATGATGGTTTGTCCAAGTGATCGGTGCCGCAGTGCATTTGCATACGGCGTTTTCCGCCAAACACTTCCAAAATTCTGTCAATCATTTTTCATAGCGTTAAACGATTTACTTTAACAATAGGCCCAATACTAACTGTGTTGCTTAAACTTCCTCAAGCAAAATTCGATATGAAATAGTGGGGGCTGGGGCCCATCCAGAAAAAAGTGGGGGCCTGAGCCCATGCAGCCTCCCCGGTTCCTCCACCCCTGGCTATATGCAAATCTTAGCCAGACGTTAGTAACAACATTCAGCTCGTCGTTTGCTCATTCACTGCAGTCTGCCCTTGTCTCACATGCGTAACATTCCCTTCACAATGAAAAAGCACATTTGTTTCGCACTGTTGCGATCGGAAATCCCGAGCGGCATATGCGCAAAGCTTCGCACTGTGGCAGCAAGCAACAATAGAGTTCACATGCCATTATCGCTCTATTATTGCTTGTTCGCGCCACATATATGTATGGTGTCGTTCTTCACGCACATCCCGTTCTTGGTGAATCACACAATCAACGCAACACCACCGGAGAGGTTGCAACAGCACCACGCTGGTGTACCCAAAATAACATCACAAGTTAACAACTGCAACTGTCGCACTCGCATTGACTCAATATATCGAGAACAAAACAAACATAGATGATCATATCACACAACAGTACTAGGGAATGGAGTGCCTTCTCACTTAGCACAGACAATTGGTATTGCTGAAAAACTTTGACACAGTTACTTGACATCACTCACAAAAAGAACGAAGCTGCGATCGATAACCAGTTACGTGAAATCATTTTCAAAGATTGAATGCAAGTTGCTATAGTTTAAGATTTCCTGAATTATTGGGTGTTACCAGGGGCGTAACGAGGTGGTAAGGGGGAACAATGCGCAGAACGCCGAATCACGGGAGGCGCTGAATCACGGGCGCCGCCGAAAGGTCCCAACAATGTCGCACGTACTTTCTTCAGTACGGTAAATGTACTCCCAAAATACCTTAGGTTCGAACATGTGGCGCAAAACTTGTTTTTCCCCCGGGCGCCAGTTCATCTCGGTACGCCCTTGGGTGTTACTAATTATTTCAAAATTAATCGTAGGTCAGTATTTAAGCCAGGCTTAATTTTCAGTGATAATGGTATTTTCCAGAAGCCGACTTGAGATTTGAACTCAAGCACGATTTTGAGCTTGACTTTTGAAACGGACTTCAATTCTGACGCAATTCGCAACTGTAGGCCTACTTCAAAATGACATTCGACGGTGTTCCTGATTTGAAGCTATGAAAACGTCAAGTCAAGCATGTATTCAAGCCGCGTTCTGGAATACAGCCCATACGTTTTCTACAAATCAAACCCCAAATCACCTTGCATTACAAATCCAGACCAACTCCACATGCAATCACCTCAGAGTATTTTTACCCTCTTGTTTTCAACCTCTTGTCATGGAAAAAATGCAAAATTGCTTATCAAATATGCTGAATAGCTTCAAAACACGCTATGCAACCCGACATTTTGTCAATTAGCTGCTGTCAGGATTGCTGGCACTAGAAACTAGCTAGTCGTCAGGGCCGATACGCTTCAGCGCTATCTATGCATGACTGCTGACGTTGAATGGGTTGGGGCTAAATCTGTCTGATTTCTCTAAATCTGGGCAATTTAGTTAAATCTGTTCCGATCTAGCTAAATTAGTTCGATTTAACTGAATCTATCCGATTTATTAGTTTTATGCTAAATCAGTGGTTTTCAACACGGGTTGTGGCCTCAGAGGGCTCGGAAACCATTTTTGGAGATGTCGCGTGTGGATATTTTGTGTACACAGCTATTTGGTATTTGCTTTATTCAAGTTCACATCGGGATCGTTGGATTATTATGGCTGTAGTTGAACGCGGTACAAAAATGTTGAAAACCACTGTGTTAAATGTGTCGGATGTAATTTTTTACGAACGGCGCACCACAGATCGCCTCTTAGATTTGCTTTCGCTTCGTTGCCATCGTAAACGCATCAGTGGGAAGATCAATCGAGTTGCAGCAAGCCTAGCTGGCGAGATGCAGTGAATAGACTCTTAATCATGGTGCCATTTGCTGAAAACGTAAATATTTGATGTGTTTTGAATAATAGTTGTTTGGAGAAGTGGATTTTATATTCATAAAAGCTAGCGGTTAAAGTTCTAAGTTATGGAATTAGGTTGCTCACCAAGCATAGCTTGTCGTTTTATGCTTCGAGAGCCATATACTGTTACTCGCTTAAAGAAAAAATATTTGGTCTCTCAAGAATTTTGGACAGGCTACGATACCACCTGCATCAGGACAACTGCCACCCAAACGTTTGTCATCCAGAACAACGGCCACCTGAATAACAGCCACCTGAGTGAGTTGCGTTTCCACAGTTGCCACCTGGACATTTGCCACAACAGAAAAGTGCAATTAAAAACGCCATTCTGTAGAATAATTCAAAAAAACTGTGATGAAGTTTGCCACGTTTTGAAGATTTTTTTCTAAAAAATGCTACCTTGTGCTTGCTGATTCTAAGAACGCAGTAACAGATGCGGTGATGTTCTGATCACTTGATAAAAAAAAATTAAAAACTGGTTAACAAAGTACTGTCAGCTGACGGTTAATGAAACTGCTGAAACTTATGAAAACTGAAAATAATGAAACTGTTGTCAAAACGTTTTTAAATAAACTAACACACTGTTGCGGCGCCTGCCTTTGATGCAAACTGTGGAGAGCAGCAATCAGAGTTTTACAACGCGTATTCGACAACCTTTCCCATTTTCTGACGCTTCACAAATCTGGATATCGACAGAACTGCAGTGTCTTATTCTCTACAGAGATTGCTTGTCACAACTTGAGCAGCAAACTTTAACAACAATTGATCGTCGAATGCACAAAAGAAACAAAACTAAGTAATCTCCCAGGGCAGCTAAACTACGAACAAACTTCACTATAGCCGAGCGCGCGACAAACAAATTAACATGCAATTAGAGAAAGCACACAATTGCGTTATTTGCAGTAGAATGAAATGTACAGCTCAGCACACTACTGCAACTTAGTTACAACGTCAACTGAGTCTGCGCGGTAATCCTCCGATTGCAAACAGCAGAGCGTAATGTATTAGTTACGTACTAAAACGATGTGCATTCCATAGCTCAGATTTTCGGTCTTTACATTTGTCACAAAGCTCATTATTTTGAACGGCGGAATTCGGGTGATACACTGAATACCCGGAAACGTCACTAACGGGAAATAAAGCGGCAATTTAGTGGCGCGTTTTGTACGAGGAGAAACAGGACAACCAGTCGTACAGTCATCGCTGCCGCAAACTGTGCAAATGGACACAAGGGAGTACGAATCGTCGACCCCGGAAAGCGGCACTGTACTTCAAATGGAGTCAAATGCTGTTATGATTCAAAACTGCACTAAATGCAGCGAAACCTTTTGACCTTTGAAAGGGCACATACTGTATCAATTCAGTTTATCGTCGCTGCGCAACTTGACAACTGATAGACGTCACATGAATTACATCTACGCATGGTACCCAGTAATACGCCACGTAAGCACAGAGAAATAGAGCACATCCCCATTTCATTTTCAACCCGATGTATGTTTGCTTATTTCAAAATCCAGTTGTCAGGTTGGGATGTTTTACGAAAGCACAAGTTACGAAAAGTCGCCTACATCTAGGCTGGAACACTAAACTGTAGTCGAAGCTAGGTCTTATGAGATGAAAAATTTAAATCTGTTACCCTTATTTGGATTACATGTAACATTTCCTAAAATGCCAAAGCAAATATGAAAAATTTGTAGACCAGTTGCTTCAAAATTTTCATCACTTAGTTGATGAAAGTTAAGGGAATGATTTTAATGTTGCAAAAATAATTCTTTGATTCAAACTTGAGATAAGCAAATTTAAAAGTTTGCTCCTTCCGAGGCACAACACAGATAGAATGCGTAAGAACGTCGGTTTTTTCTTCATGAGAACAACAGCTTGTATCCGGAAATTACGACTGCACAGATAAGTGGTTGCAAACTGTAGTCAGCCACAGTTTTTTTTAAGGTTTGACCTTGCTGACAACAAAAACATTTTGAGAGGCCGCAACCATTTTATCTGAATAACGAGTTCTTCGTGAAGAAAGATTTTAGCGTATTTTAGTGGTGGAAGCAAAGCGAGTTTATACGGTGCTTTGAGAAACCGTTGGAAAAATTTGAGAGACCATTTCGGTCTCTCAAAAACCTTAAAAACACTGCTTAGCCACTATATTCATGATGATTTTGTGCAATTCGGAAAACAGCATTCGCGATATAAGGTCATTTTGCCGTCCAATGTTTTGTCACAGCAGTGTTGTGAAATGTATTTCTTAACTCTTACAGTAGTGAAACCGTAATGAGTAGGGCAACCAAAAGACAAAAAAATCAAAATTTTTCTACCTTGATTAAAATTTGTGAAACGTCCACAAACCAAATTTCACGCCCATACCATGAGCGACGCCCACGTTATTAGGGCAAAAAATCAAAATTTATCATTAGAACAAAATTTATCGGTGAGTCAAACTTATTTTGCAGCGCAGTTTTTTCTCTTGATCGATATGTTATTGAAACTACAACAACAGATATTGTCATGCTTTTGCAAGTTTAGTTGCAATTCTGTAATAATAGTGGGTTTGTTGCGACTTCTGGTGTAATAATCTTGTTTTGTCCACTACTCGACGATTGAATATTATGTAGGCTATGCGTGCTACGGCAAGAAACGTGGTCTCTTTTTTGATAAATGCTCATTCCATTTTGCATATAGTGTTTTAACTTTATGATGTTCTCAGGTTTGACTCTTCGGTAGTTATTAATGTATTAATCAATATATCATCCTCAAGATAAACAACCAAATTATTTTTTAATTTTTAATGTAGAGCATGAATGTGCTTCTGATTCACCTGCTGTGACCCATGAGCAAAAGCAACATTCGTTTCTAACTCTGTGACTAACAACTAAAGAAAGTCAAAATCGAACGTCTGATCCGAGTCTTCTAGTCATTTGTGACGCTCAATTACACAATAGCAGTGGTTGTGAATCAATCTAGTTAATCGTTTTACATTCACAAATTACTAAGTAGTAATCGTACACTTGGTATCTGGCCTGGAATCCGTTCTGACTAACCACATCTCTGAATTATTATTATATGAATTTCTCAAGGAAACTATTTGGATTTGCATGCAAATTTTCCTGTGAAAAAAATCGGGTATCACATTCTACAACTAGAAAATAGATGGTGACATTTCCCTGGTGTTTTTCCTAAAAATATCTCAGTTTTGTCAAAGTGCACCATTGATAATCATGATGTCATCTTGTTCTAATAATTAGATGTTGACATGCTGTGGAATTTACACGTGACGCCTATTGGATCTTACCTGCATGAAGTAATGCACAACTAATTGAGAAACGTATATTTAATATTGGGCGTAATTTCTTTTCGCTTCTTATTTCCAGTATTTACCAAAAACTTTTTTGGCCAGCAAGTTTGGCAACTTGCGATATACACATTCTGTAGATTTGCCATATACACATTTCGTAGATTGCCAAACGTTTCTAGATTTTGCTAGATTATTTATTTTCAGAAAATTGAAACACTTATCTGCAAGTCATATATTGGACCTAACTGTTCAGTTTTCAAGAACACTGGTGTAACATTTATTACCAAAACAAACTACAGTAAATACTTCGTCTATTTAAAATAGCTTTATAATAAATCTCTTGCTTGATTTTTTGGGCTAAACCAAACAAACAACTTGGTTTCAATATGCCGAAAATAAACCAGCATCTTATTCATTTTAGTGTTCTTTCAAGAAAAAAACATGAAGATTTTGATCCTGGAAATCAGGTTTAACCCGATTGCAGGTTTGTCAGCCACAGACGTTTAACTCTAATATTACTTAAAATCGTCTTGTTTGCTGCACACGCGTCCACTCACTTGCGAACAACCGAATCAATTTAAAGTCTGTTGTTGATGCCATGGTCTTCGTGGCTAAGATCAAATTGCTTTCAAAATCATGGAATGCAAATATTGTCTCACTTTCAAAAGTTCCGGAGTTTTTCGTGTCTATCTCAACAACACGCACAGTGTAACGCATATTTTTACTGCTTATTTGCTAGGTTTTTAATACGTTTCTTCTGCTCGGTAATTATGAGCAGTGTCCTGCCGCCATGTCGCAGGATACGGAATTACTATGACCGTTTGAGAGTTTCACCGACTAAGTCTTCTACCGCCGTCGGATGATGCAGTTGTAAGTACTTATGTATTACAGTCGCGCTCAAAAGTTTAACACCACCTGCCTAAAATTTAGATTTTTACAAGTTTAGAAAATTGTCTCATTTGCTTCACATTGTTTTTTCTGTTGGAAGAACACTGTTACATATAACTGATGCTTCTATTACAACATTTAGGGTAAGCTTTTTAACGATCTGGTTGTCTTAGAAGCAAATTATTGCAATTTTTGCTGGTGAAAATAATGGGCAAAAAAGGGGAGTAATCAGGTGTGGACAGGTCAAAAATTATTATATTGCATGAAGAGGGTTGAAAGGAGAATATCTGAAAAACTGAAGTTCAGCAAGACTGCAATTCATCAGGCAGTCGCCATATTCAAGACGTTTGGTAGTTTTCAGGACTTGAGCAGGACCGGTAGGCAGTGATGTAACCAGCACAAAATTTGTTTTTGGGCAAATCTTTTCACTTTAAGCGAGCAGCAGTGTTTTGCAAGCAGATAAATTCTTTCCTCTCTGGCGATTAGTTTTATTATTTAGTCGACGTTTCGCCCACCTATGCTCAAGTAGGCTTCCTCAGAGCAATGATTTTAATCACGTAACATGCAATTTGCCAATAACAAAAACAATGAAAAGCGTGACGTATAAAGACAAAAAGCGCAAAACCCACCAACCGACTATCACGCTATAGGAAATGAGTGACAGTATGCGACATTGAACGCGGAAGATAAGAAGTGTAAAATGAAAACGCCGGGAGGTGACAATGTAAAAAACGCAATAAAATAGCGTAAAACCTGCATAGAAAAATGCACAAAACGTTACTATTTGAAGCAAAGCTGTAAGTGTGAATATATGTGGTAAACAGCGAACAGTAATGGGATAAACTCAACGGTGAACTGGCAATTCAACAAGCACTAAAGCGGGCAATAAGATGACAAACTCAAGGAAGTCAAGTAAAGGATGAATTTCACTCAAGTTTTAAAACATTATGATAAATAGCAGGGAAGTTTGCTTTTTTATCATTCCTAGTGTTAGTTCTTGAATTGATATGCAAGGATTCTAAACAATATGCTTATGGTAGCTATTTACGTAATGTAAAACGTGGGCGCAATCCCAGAAGAAACCATGACCACTTTGGACTGCATGTTTTGATAAAGGTGTTTTTTTCTGGATTTTTAAAAATATTTTAAGACAGAGTGTTCCTGTGGTATTCTTCCAACCGAGTGCTCAGGCATCGCTTCATTTGTCCAATGTATTGTGGTATTCACATTCCCCGCATAGAATTTCATAGTCACCTCGACGTTTGTTGGCGGGTGCGATATCTTTTCCTGCTGAGAGGATTGTGCTTGGTTTTCTTATAGGTTTGTAGATAGTTCGTTTACAATGTTACTCTTGAGTTCGTTTTAAAGACTCTCCCAGGGCAGTTGTTCACGGTAAAATACCTTTAGATATCAACTCTGAACATCCGTTGCGTTGCTTCTTCTTTTTGTTTTGAATAATCCATTTGGGGTAACCACCCAACATGAGAGTCCGTTTCACATACTTTGTCGCGCTGTTCAGGTCCTGAGCTGTGGAGGAAAGTTTTTTTATCCCGTTCAAAAGGAGTGCTAACAACTGATTGTTCTTCTTGCATAGGACGTTCTGATCTAAAGTTGAGGCATCTGTCTAAATGGGTTGGCTTACCATAGACTGCTGAGGATATGCGGCTATTTGATGAGCGTTTGATCAATAAGTCCCAAAATGGAAAGCATTCTTCGTTTTCTTGTTCCATATTGCGAATTGGATGAAGCTCTCTATTGTGTTCAGACGGGTGAAAACTCGGACAACTTGGTTTATGATCACAAAAGTTTTGTCTACATATCTTTTCCGCAAGCGAGGGTTTGCGAAGGTTTCTAAAGCAGGTGTTTCAACGTTTTCCATGATTAAATTTGCAACTACTGATTAAACGGGAGAACACATTGCTGTTCCAAAAACTTGCTTGTAGTGTTTTCCACGAAAAGTAAATGTTGAGGAACTTAAGCAAATTTCGCGTCCTTAGGTCCATAGTTGACAAATTTGTACGTTGACGCAGCTCGGGCTCAGATTATGGATGTTGCTTGGCTATGTTTAATGCCAACTGAATTGAAACTTTTGTAAATAAAGATACAACTTCTAATCTTATTTCATCAGTTTGGAGTAATTCATGAGCACTACATGATGCGAAGTCCAAAGAGTTTCTTACGTGATGTTTTGATTCAAGTTGTTTTAGCATTGAGGATAATTCTTTAGCTAATTTGTAGGTAGGTGAGACTGTGAAACAACAATTGCTTTATGGGAATTTTTTCTTTGTGTAATTTCGGTAGTCCGTACAGCTTGGGTGTTTTGCCGTATTTGAGTTTTTCAGTCTCAGCTTGCTTCTTTTGTGATTTTTTTGGTTTCGAGGATGTTGTTAACAAATTTATTGACATCTTTGGTTGTGGATACGGTTGGTTTGGTTTTAAGATATTTGTAAGTTTCTTGATCATCCAGCATTTTGTTAATTTTGTTGTGATACCACTCTTTGTTTAAGACTAGTGATGTTACCTTTGTCAGGTCTGGTGATTATAGTCGGATCTCTCTGTTGCAATGCCATGTGTTCTTTATAGTCGTCAGAACAGATCTACTTCGCTAATTGTTTTGTATGGTTGAAACCACTCTGCACCGATTAGGTCAGCCTCGCTCGGAAAAATGCCTCGTAATCCTCCTTCAATTGAGGTAAGGATATCTTTTACTGGTACATCGTTAGGGGCAATAGCAAAATTCCGCGCTGATACTGATGCTTTCATTTTTCATTGACGATAACCGATGCCGATACTTTTGAATTACTCAAACTGCAATTGAAACACATTACAGTGTATTTCTTCTTCATGCAGGTCACAAAAACAATAGGCACAAGTTACAATGAAAGCGCAGATTGTAATAAGTTAGGAACATGTTACACATTTAAGCAATATCAACAGCAAGAGATGAAAAGCAACAGTATTTTGTTTGGGACACCGATTCTCAAAGTACAAAATGACAAGATATGATACATATTTGGGGTGGGGTAATGGCCTCTTTGTCCTCCCCTGGCTCCGCCTATGCCAGTAGGCCCAAGGTTATCAGTCAAAGAAATGATCACATGATAAAGAATATGGTAGTACGCTCATCCACCACTTTGAACAAAAATATTTGATTACACTTGTTGCTCACAGGTGCAGATGTCACTACACATAGCCTACCCTATAACGACGTTTCAGTGACTAATTTGTGCTCAGAGCCTACAAACCTACTAGAAAACGTAGGCTTGCCCCTTTTATGAAAACTAAGAGAAATACTTTTGCAAAGCCTCATCTCGATTGGACCACTTAAAAGTGGAGGAAGGTAATATTGATGGATTGCAGTCTTGACTAAGCTTCAGTTTTTCAGATATTTGCCTTTCTGAGTACCCCTGTTCAGGCAATATAATAATATTTGACCTGTCCACACCTGAAAACAGCCTTTTTTGCCCATTATTTTCAGAAGCAAAGCTTGCGATAATTTTGAACATTCCTTGCTTCCAAGACAACCAGACCTTTGAAAAGCTTAGGCCTACTCCTAAAGGTTCTAATAGAAGCATCAGTTATGCAACAATGTTCTTCCAATATAAAAAGGAATGTGACTAACCAAGTGAGACAATCTTCCAAGCTTGTAAAAATCTAACATTGAGGCAAGTGGTTTTAAACTTTTGAGCGAGACTGTGGTCCGTCAACATTGCAGAGATATCTAGAAAAGGCAATTTTGTCCTTTACGAGCAAAAGAACAGCAAACAGAATCTATGCTTCTGTGAATATTTATTCCGTCATGCAGAGCCGGCCTTAACAAGTGCGGGGCCCGATTGGAAGCACTTTTGCGGGGCCCCATTCAGTGGTTGTGCAGAAATGTTTGAGGAGGGCATCAGGTCATAATCACAAAAATCATGAGTTATGTGAAAGATCAAGGCCGGAAAAGGTAATGCCAAGCTAGTGTCTTGGGCCATGCCCCTCAGTTTCACCTCTCCAGAAGAGACTTTCCATGTTCGTTCGACGGATATGTCCATAACACCCAATAAATCCATGCGTTGCTACACTCAATAGGCTACCTCTTCTCTGGACAGGTACCTACCATGGGGTACGGCAGGCCAATCGCGCATGTGTTAAATGAAATTAACAACACTACAGTACTTGATATAATAATCAGCTAGGAAATATAAGATAAAACAGCTTAGCAATAAAAAATCAACAAACAAAAAAATGTGGCAACAGGTCATCACAAAAACACTACATCAGTGCAACCTTGTATCATAATGCTGCACAATAACTGGCTAAAACCGGTCCTAACCACCTGGAAAAATCGACTAGGCCTATTGGCCCCCTGAAAAAAATCCTACCGAAGACCAAGCTCGTTTGTGTGTAGATTAGGTTTTCTCAAACGTTTTGCACATGTCCTACTGTTTATCAAATATATCATTTCGCGACTCCTCATCTATGCTAGTGTAATAATACAATTGCAAAAATAAGACCATGGTTTTCAGTTTCAATGCTCCAAATCATTTTGGAGCCGGAGCTTGAGCCAAAAACTTTAGATGCCTGGAGTCAGAGCCGGAGCTTTGAAATTTCAGTTCCAGCTCCATAACCCTGCTTTAGGCTATTGTAGCCTACGATACAAAAATGCACTTGCTAAGAGAAACTTATTTTTCGTGTTTTAGAATTACCTATGTTCTTCACAACTTTCCCCAAGTTTAAGCATAGCAAACCGCCGATACATGGGGCTTACACCGTTACTTTTATTGAAGAACCTAACTAACCTTCGTTAGATTTCTGTGAAGATAAGTGGTATCACAGACTTGATGCACAAATTAGAATTCAAAACATGATCCTCCCACGCGTAAGATAATCATTTTGTTTCCTGCCGCTGAACGCTGATGAACTTCATTTTAACAACAGACCGTTTTGTTTCGCTTTTCGCGGCCACTGTGCAGGTGTTTTTGTTCGCGTCAGCTTTTGCATCGTGCCCGCAGAGACTTGGTTGCCACAACGACCAAAATGCACGTTGACTGATTCATAACGAT
>JGI24158J21664_10011065_pt1 | contig 12000 bp, 9 predicted proteins | sample Ectturendosymbi3_FD_21664 | JGI IMG/M metagenome (IMG submission 21664) | reverse complement strand
CTTTTGCATTTTCTCCTGCTATTTCAGTTTTTCCGTAGTCTGAGGAACATATCCTTGGGTGACTGTATCTTAGGCAAATCAAACGTGATTATCACGGTTGGATGATTATGATGACGTCATCAGAGGGCCCCCCTTTTTAGTTTTGCCTCGGCCCCCCCAACCCTAAACCCACCACTGGCCATAGTTACCACGATATTTAAAGAGTCCCTTGAAGAATATTTTCAGAAGATGCTGGGTGATTGTACATGGTAAGAGGGAGTCTTCATTCATCTCCGAACCTTTTCTAAATCTTTGTGCAAGCCATTTTATGAAATCGATGAAGAAACTCGTAAGAAACATGTAAGTGTAGTTGGAACTATTCGATCAATAAACTGACTGTTAACGACAACCTATGTTTGCGCCTGCCATCTTTCGTTTTTTTTTACTCCTATTGCCTCAGCAGCATCTGAATCCTGTACCCATAAAAATATGGGCTAAATCCCTGTAACGTAATACAAAAGCTAAAATAAAGGTAGTAGTTACTGGTTCAACGCACAATTGCACGCAGTGTTCTTGTTGCAGGTTTAACAAGCATTTCAGATTTGGAATGCACGTTATTGGATCGATGCTTCTTTGCGACTCTATCGCACGTTTAACTCAGATCTTTTATCACCTGACGATCTTCACAAACACAACGTGTGAACAAAGAGCGCGGATCAGCTTTGAGTATCTGAAAGGCGTTATCATTGAAGAAGAACATGTGCAGGCTGAAATTATCGAGGTATGTTTTTATGTCGGACGCGGAGTTACTGCAACACTAACGGTATACATTTAAATGTTGATTTTACACATTTGTAGGATGAAGATGACATGGCAGATGGCTTGTGTACAAAATCAGTTTTATCCCAATGCTTTGCAAAAGTATTTTTGGATGCCAAAGTTTTTGTTCAATAATCCTCTAAAGCAACGAATAATAAGTACTATACTCCTTAATTGACTGAACGTCTCACCTAGCACTGTATACCGCTAGCGCTACTGTGGTCTAGCGTAATGCTTGGTGTGTTTAAAAGATAGGCTTTCCTTGAAAAGAAGCATTGCTATTTGTTGGCAAATTCTGGCAATGGCATGAATAAGGTCAATCGGTCTGTGTTGAAAAACCTTCCCGTTCTGAGCCGGATGGAATAAGTATGACGCTGAAAAGTTGCCATGGCGACGCACGATTTCTCGCCAAAAGTATTAATAGTTTGTAACGATCTTTCACAATTTTTTCCCCATTTGACAACTTTGAAAATGGGTTCACTGCATTGGTATGAATAAAATAAATCGGTCTGTGTTGAAAAACCTTCCCGTTCTGAGCCGGATGGAATAAATATGACGCTGAAAAGTTGGCAAAGAGACGCACAATTTTTCGAAAAATCCATAAAAAGCTTGTAGCGATATTTCATAGCTTTTTCCCCATTTGTCAACTTTGAAAATGGGTTCATTGCATTGCTATGAATAAAATGAATCGGTCTGTGTTGAAAAACCTTCCCGTTCTGAGCCGGATGGAATAAATATGACGCTGAAAAGTTGGCATGGTGACGCACAATTTCTTTCAAAAAGTATGAAAAGTTTGTTACAACTATTCATGACTTTTTCCCCATTTGTCAACTATGAAAATAGGTTCATTACATTGGTATGAATAAAATAAATCAGAGTGTGTTGAAAAATGTATCCGGTGACAACCGGAAGAATTATTTCTGTGGGTGAAATCACAAATGTTTTTAATATTTTTCAAATTGTTTTTCAATGTTGCTCACCTTGAAAATTATTTAAATTCATCATTATCACCTTGCACACGCTATTTTGTAACTTGATTTTGTCTTCTAGACGTTATTTTATCCGGTTCTTGTTTGGCGAGTTTTTGTTCTTTGGGCGATTTTTTAAACTGTCGGCTGAACGGACTGTCGGCTAGCTTTACCCTGGTTGATGTGTATGGCAAGTCCACTGCCCCTTTCTTGAGCTGTCTCGCAAAGAAACTTGTTGACATTTCAGGCGACCCCATGGAGGGACAATGGCTCCACCAGCGCCTGTCTCTGACCATGGTCAGAGGGAACACCGCTAGCATATTGGCCTGTGTGCAAGTTTGATCTGGTTTTAGCCACCCTCAGTGCATTAACCAGTGTTCCTGCCAGTCACTTGCCTCTCGTCAATGAATAGCCATCGCCTTCCGAATGTCTGTGTTTTCTGTGAGCTTTATTGTCTTCAGTATGTTTTTTTAGGCTTTCTGTAAACCCCCTGTGCAATATTGTTTTGCTCCCCTCTTCAGCCATTCTGACTAACCTCACTTTGTTTATTTATCATGTACCTAACACTACTTTGTCGCTGTTTACTGTAAAACCTTTTTGTAACCTGTCTTTGCCTGTCTGTCCAACCCCATTTGGGGTGCTATGTGCCTGGTGGAACACACACACAATGACGGTACTCCATCATGGCCTGTATAATTTTACTGTTTTTTTTCTTACTTGATATTTTTGTGTATATTTTTTATGAATTCGGTCATAATGTCCGATTTTTTATTTAAAAAGAAGACAGGTTTTGAAAAGTTCGGAAAACGTGTTTCTGCCAACAGTGCAACACCACTGAAAAGCCCAAAAACATGCAAAACTATGACGTATACGCAAAACAGTGTTTTCTCACGGCAAACAAATTTTCAAAAAGTCAAAATTTTCGGAAGTTCTTGGCATTAAAAACGCCAACCTTCCCTGGTAACATTAAAGCTACGATCTGAATGATGACTCAGCAATAAAACAGCAGTATAGCAGACCAGCAGAGATGAGCACGGATCAGAGGAGCAGGACTGGATCAGGACTGAAGCAGAGAGAAGTGGACTGCCATATCATAGTCGTTATATAGCGACTGTGGTCATATTGTGCGATCCAGTTCCAGTCCTGATATTTTAAAACTCAGTCCAAGTCCAAACACAGTCCAAAAATTTTTTCATATGTGAAGTCCAAGTCCAAATGTAGTCCAAAATATTTCAAAAATGCAGCCTTTTCACAACAAAAATGCCGTATTTCTTTTCCATTAACTGAGTCCAAATCTGCTCTGGATCTTAAGTTCAGAAGAGTTTTGCAGTCAGAATGCAATCGAAATTCAACAAAATTGGCAAAAGTCCGGATCCAGTCCAATCCAAGTCCGGTCCAGTGCTCATCTCTGGAATGAAGCCAATTTTGGCCAGATCAGGACTGAATCAGACTGAATTTGTTGTAATTGGTGGATCACGACTGCTTTGAACTAAGAAAATTTTTGTTGTTTTGATGTGATTCTTCTAACCGCATCAAAAATGTTAGTTGTGATGTGATTTTACAGAGTGGATAGTAGTGTATATTTTGCCATCAATGGCAAAAGCTGGGCTGGAACTATTTTGCTGTGCATCCACATTTGTCCAGACTCCAAATATAGCATTGAGTTTGTATTACTGATAACAAGGTGAACGCAGTCGAGTTGTTAGTGTCCAATGGCTGATGGGCGAATGTTCAGTTCTGCTCGAACCATTTGCTTTGGCCTAACTGGTAGGGATCACATCTCTAAAGGGATTGCTTTTTATGTCAGGGAAGGTGGGGTACAGTCGACATTTTTATGCATTTTCAACCACTGCTACTATATTTCAAGTCCAAACAAGCTCAAAATTTGTTACACAATAAAGAAACTGTACATACACAATATCATGCCAAAACATAAAAACAACACCCTTCAGAAAAAATGTACAATCAATTTAAAAAGACTACTTTTCTGCCGAGTGTCCCCCATGCCTGAGGCACACTCGACGTGAGCATGGGGTACATCTGACCGGTCAATAAAAAGTTGGGTTGCATGCATTGCATAATGTACACGTGATATCCCATGCAAAAAATAGGCACTTGCTGAGTGCCTCTCCACTTCTTTCACATTCTAATTACCCACTATCACTGCATGGCAAAACACATTTTTATGATTACCAAACATTCAATCAAACCAATGCAGTATGCTAAAATTCATGCTTTACCATACAACTTTAAAGTGCCTCTAAGCACACAACAAACCTAAAAATGCTCATAGATTAGAATTATTCTGTACTGCATTCCAATATTACCTACCAAGCTTTACCCTGTTTAGACTGACCTAGAGGCAATGTGTCGAGTGTGCCCATTTTTTTCTGTTACATGTGCCCCACGCATATCTAAAAAATTAAATGAAGTACCAATTCAACTTAAATCACACAATGTTGCACTGCCCTAACTACAACGTCACAAAAACTCAGAAGATGTTGATTAACGTGAGCAAAACCCAAATCTAAATGCGATTTTATAAATTACTTTTGGGTAGCAAAAACACAACCTGCACTAAAGCACTTTAGTACTACGGCTGGTTTTAGACTAAATCACCATAGAAACATCAAAGTTCAACGTTTTCAACTTTTTGAACAAATAAAAAAAGACGACTGTGCCCCTAGTCCTACTGTGCCACACCTTACCTACCCCTGCTTTTTCAAAAAGTTTCAGCTTTATATTTGGGTTAACGTTTAGGGTGTAGGGATAGGTTTAGGGTTACAATTTACGGTTTAGTTTTAGGGTTTAGTTCTTGGGTTTAAGTTGTGGGTACAAGTTTTGGGTTTTAGCCTTAGTTTTAAGTTTTGGGTGCAGGTTTTGGGTTTAGGTGTCGGGTTAAGTTTCGGATTTAGGTTTCGGGTTTATATTTCGAGATTAGGTTTTGGGTTTAGATTTTAGTTTTAGCTTTTGGATTTAGGATTCGGGCTTAGGTTTCGTGTTCAAGTTTGGATTTAGTTTTCGGGTTCATATTTGGGGTTTGGGTTTAGGTTTTGGGTTTCCATTATGGGTTCAGGTTTAGTGTTTTAGGTTATGTGACAGTGACTATGCTCTAATCCAAGTGTATCATCCTTGCCACTTGACCAACTCCACCAACTGGGTTTGGCTAACGGCAAAATAACTCATTAGTGCTTTTGCCTCCGATGGCAAAATAAACACTACCTTATTAAATTGTAAATTCCAAAAGGCTGTGTCTATTTTGCCTCATAAGGCAAAATAAATACATGGTTTTACATGGGAGGGTCAGGACTGGATTGGACTGGTGATTTTCAAAAATTTTGGGAACAGGACTGGATCAGATTCAATTTTTGAGGATAAGGATTGCACTCGGACTAAAAAATTTCACAGTCCGCCAACCTCTGCAGTATAGCCAGTTAGCCACTCTGTTGTTACAGACAAGTACTAGATTTCAAAGGTAGCCATGGACCCGGAGTGCCAGTGTCAAGTCCAGCAGGATTCTGAGTTTTTCCGCCGGACCCGGAGTCAAAAATTTGTGAAAAAGCAGACTCGAATCCCGAGTCACCTTTCAGTTTCGGCAATAGCAGGAGTCTGTGTGCTCATTTCGAAAACATGGGCAAATTTCGGTTGGATCGATTATACTAGCTGGAGTCTAAACAGGAGACAGATTCTCAAATTTGAAACCTTTCCGGATCCGGATTCAAAAATTTTGGAACAGGAGCGAAGTCGGAATCTGAAAAAATGGCTCCGGCCACTTCTACTAGATTTCAGTGAAAAAGAAGGTTTCGGGAAAAAATCCGGTGGATTTTCAGCTTTTTGGTGAATTTGGTTTTATAAAATTATGCTTTACCGGATTTGGATTGGATTTGATAATCTTGTTTTGAACTTCTTTGCAACTTTCAGTTTTGTATCGGAACTGTCGATTACTGCATTTCATCTGTGTATTTCCTTCAGTGGAGTTTCTCACATCCATTGAAACTATACATTGTGCTTGCCTTGTAATCAGACCATTGGCATGTTATACAGTGATGCAAGGTACAAGTTTGCTCTCTTGTGTAGACCTATCATGTCATCAATATATCAAATATGGAATTCGTGTGAAGTTCATTGATTCCGTCCCTTTTTTGACCCCTAAACTTATAGTACAGTGATTGATATCTGGGTAGCATAGTGCTAATCATTCGCATTGTGCTGTAGGCTACAGTGCACCTGGTAGTTTGCATTTATATTTTATACTTTCTAACTGAGCTACTCATTGCATGTGATGTTAATAGTGCTTTACTTGAATTCAGTCTTTAAAGTGTTCACTACCATAATGTTGTGAGCCAAAGATAGAGCGTAACTTAACTTAAGTTGGTAAGTTTGTTTCCATGGTATTGGTTTGGTAGTGCAGAGATGAACGGACTGTCATGTTTTGCGAACCAAATCCAGTCTTGAATTCTTAAATCTCAGTCCAAGTCTAACCATAGTCCAAAGGGTTTAAGAAATTTAAAATCGAAGTCCAAATAAAGTCTAAAAAATTAACAAAACCCGTTTTTTAACGGCAAAAATTACAATTCTTTTCCATTGACTCAATCCAAATCCGCTCCTGATCCTAAATTTATAAAGCATTTTACAGTCGGCGTCGAAATCAAAATCAACAAAATTCGTCATAGTCCGCAGATCCAAGTCCAATCCAAGTCCAGTCCAATGCTCATCTCTGTGGCAGAGGTGTACAGGAGTCGAAGTGGACTCCGGCCGGAGTCTTAACGAATTTCAAAAATAGGAGTGGAGCTGGAGTTGATTTTTTTAAGTAAAAGCCGGAGTCATCTTTTGAGTATGAGGTTAGTCTGCTTATTTTTATTATTATTATCGCAGGTTGTTTTTTTACAAAGCATGTTATAATGTAAAATTCAAATGTGAAAATCTACTTAACAGGAAGTCCAAAATTTCTAATACCACTTGGATGTAAATAAGGTTAGGTTGGTGAATTTCATGCATGTAAAGATTTGGACAATTTCTTGTTCATGGTGATACGTTGAAAATCCATTGGCCAATAAAATTTAGCTCACATAAGAAGTTTAGGCAGTGTCTCAACAACCGTTTCTATTTTTCCGTTTCGAAGGACAAAAAGATCGTATCCCGCATCCAGTTTTCTGCCAGATATAAAACTGAGTTGGAGAAATTACTGTATCACTACTGTCAATATGGTCGAGTGGTAAGTGACTAGACCAGCGTTTCCCAACCTGTGTGCCCGGCACACTGAAGAGGCTGAAGTGTGCCGTGAAAGTTTTATGTTTTGACAAAACCTTCTTTATGTTACATCAATTGCTAAGTGTGGGTTCATATGGCGTTGTAACTGCCGATAAATTTGGGACTAGATTTGGCCCACTGGCAAAAAGTAGATATGACGACCCTGGTCAGAGACACACTGCACTCTAATTTCTACTGAAAGTCTAAATAAATTTATATATATCGACATATGCTTTACATTAAACAAATTAACAGCTATCACACTGATTTAACCAAAATGGTCAGCTTTATCACATTTAAATTTTGCGTTATAAGCAAACACGTTCAAGGACCACCACTTAATTACCATTGCCAAATGCGTTTGAAAAGCAATGGATTTAAACTTTCTGCAAATTTTGAAAATCAGATTTGCGATAAACCTTTTTCACCAAAGCATACGAGCCTTGAAGTATTTTAATGCAGTTGATTATCAGTTGACAAGAAAGAACTGGAGTTTTCACAATTTCTAACTCTTGGATGCATAGGTGGCGGAACTGGAGGGGCCGTATGGGCCTAGGCCCCCCACTTTCATTTCTGGGGGGGCCTTCCCCCCACCACTTTTAAATTTCGAATTTTGCCCAAATATTGTAAGTTGGATTAACACAATTAGCATTGGGTCCAGTGTTAAAGCAAATCGTTTAATGCAAAAAATGTTGCAGAATTTTGACAGTATTTGGTCGATATTATTTCTAATTTGGTAGTGATTTCGGCAGGATTCCGTAATTGTTTGGCAGAATACACCGTGCACAGTCTGTCTCCCTGCTATGGATTGCTTACCGCATTGGTGTTGTTGAACAGTGTTGCCAGATGGTGTAATACAACACAATTTCTCACAAAATTGGTGAAATTTTACATACTTGTGTGCATGGACGTCGGAAGAAATTTTTCCAGGGGAGCCACTAGTGGATTTTTCCAAACGTTTTTCTAGGGGGGGCCAAACGTGGTGAAGTTTGTTTTTTAACACTTGAAAGTAAGAAGACAGCTTTTTTTGCTGAAATTTTCCAATTCTTGCCCCTCTTCCGACACCCATGCTTGTGTGTAGGAAAAGTTCGTGCCACACCATTAAAAAATTGGTGTAATTTCAAGCGTTTTAACACCATTCTAAATAGTGTAATTTTCTGAATCCTTGACGCAAAATGAAGTATTTGACCGATCAGTTTCAATTGTGTTTTTGTTTTTGCACTGGAAAGGCTAAATAGTTGGATTGGCAACACAGTTGGCATCCTTACGGACAACTTGCTAGTTGCTACGTATGCTTTGTCTTGTCTTTGTATTCCGGTATCTAATACAGCTGTTGAATGGGTCATGATACTTCTGTATTCAAGATGTGGAAAAGTTGTGATTTTGAATGTGTTAAAGACAGGAATCAATACTGCGTCATTTTTGCCTGTTTTTAAGCTGTGTTGTTGGTGTTTTTAACACCCAGTGCTCCAGCATACGGGCTCGTATGGCTTCGCCCGATTCTTCGATTACGACTTATATCGGAGAACCCAAGCTTGCTTTGTATGTTCGTGCCACTACCCACGGTCCCACTTCAGTAAGTTGTTAGCTTGGGCTCTTTACTTTGGACTTTCTCACTGTTCATATATTTTCGTTGCATGTCTGGCCTTTCGCGTTCATGTTGCAGGTGACCTGAACAAAATAATCGTTCGTAGTAGGCGTTCTCACGATTTCGTTCGCTCGCGCTTTACTCAGGCTCATTCATTAGAGTCCGAGTTTTCCTATGCAGGTAAGTATTTTTTAATACATAAGTCATATCGCATTGAATGTTTTTTGAAGGAATGGACTTGTATAGAACATTGGATTTGAAGTTCAATCCAGTGGACAGTTACCATTTCGAGAATAATTTCAAATAAACGACAATTTGTCCAACAACTCGGGCTAAATGAATGTGGCTAGTAAGCAGAGGTCTTCCTGGCNTTATCATTGCTCTGTGACGTACGTTATTCAACAATGGAACACCTATCATGAGAATTTCTAATTGNTTGTTGCATGACGTAACGCCACAGAGCAACGATAATACCCGCCAGAATGACAGCAGATGGAAATTTCAGTGACGCAAGCGTCGAACGGTTTTATTCAGTTTAATCAGAATAAATCGTATGATAAGCCCTAGTGACCCTNATGACCTGGTGTCGCCCCTGTAACAGCCNTTTTAAATTTCAGATGGTTCACNGATACGTTTTCATAGTGGTGTAATTTTGTCTAAAATATTGTAATTTAGACCTTCATATGGTGTGTATGTAATGACGTCATATTTCAATGCTTGTGACGTCACAGTTGCCAATTCAAACGACAAAAATTTTCTATAATTTCTGACGTGCACTTGTGCCCCCACTTTGAAAAAGGTTCCGCCACCCATGCTTGGATGTGTAAATTATGAACTATTCGAAACTAAAAGAGGAAAGAAACTCCACATTATTTCCCTTTAATTATATCCCTTTAAATGTCACAACTGACGGGCAATCATCCAACTACCTTAGTATTTGACACGAAGGACATTTAGGCCGTGCATGCATTTCTTAATTTCTGATGTTTATATCGCAGAGGACAAAATTTTCTTCGATGTAAATTTGCGTTTATTTCGAGACTATTCAGAAACGGGCCCGTAATCAGGGTCCAGCCCCCTGCAAATTTTTTCTCCCCTTCTGGAAAAATGTGTTGGACATAGTATAAAACTATTGCATATGGTTTAAAACATTTGGGCCCATCCCAGAAAACACTTCGCCCCACCTGGCGTTCCAAGTTGGTTACGGGCCTGTTCAGAAATGTCGTTTGGTAATACGTGCCAAATCCACAAATCGAATTCTTATCTTCTGACTTGCTTTCAGTAACCATCGTGTTTCCGGCGCATCAAGCGCTAGAAAACAAGGGAAATATAATTCGGATTAAAATTTTATCTGAAGCAGAAATTCTCGTTGCAATTTAAAAACAAAAGCACTGATAGACTTTCTGATGAAAGTCGAGCTCTGTGCGGTCAAGGGAGGATGCCTCCTATGGTGAATATCAGCTCGACTGGAGCAGAGGAGGCGGGCAAAGTCAAAACGCGACAGGCAAGCATTCACAATGTAGGAAGTTGGTTGCAGTACCTTTGCCAAAAATGCAAGCTTTCCATTGGAACATTATGTTCTTCCCACAGCGCCAGATTTAGATGGTGGGGGCCTGGTGGGGCCCAGGCGTGGTAGGAAGCCCCACGTGCGGATATAAAATATTCATGTAAGGGATGACCAATGAAGTCACTAGTATTTCCACATATCATTAATGTTTATGACCTAATCTTCTGACGTCACATTTGTTAACTCAACTGTAACAAAACTTTATGATGCAACTTGGCATTTGACAATGATTAGCGATTTGTGAAACTGTTGCAAAACCAGTCGCTGGAAGCATCGCATCTTCTTTTTTTAAATATTTGCTTGAGAAAAGTTTTGAAAATTTTTTGAAAGAACTTTCTGGGTGTTCCAACGTTTTCATCATCTCTAAACGCTAGTCCTCGTCCAGCAATAAATTTCACGATAGAAACAAAACCTTGCAAGCAGAGGCGATTTCCGACATTGTTCGTGTTTTTGCGTGCGGCAAGCGCTACACGGGGAAAGCCTTCTACGACAGAGCAGTAATACGGGGAAAGCCTTCTACGACAGAGCAGTAATACGGGGAAAGCCTTCTACGACAGAGCAGTAATAGAGTTCACATGCCATGATCACTCCATGCTGCTTAGGTCTGCCCGGTATTATATACTTTTCAGCTAGCTTCGATATTTATTTGTGGTGACTATCTCATCATTTCGCCATGTAATGGTGTATTGATTGACCTGACTGGCTAGATCTGCATCAATTCTTCATAAGGATTAATGACATCTGCGACTAAATGTAATCGTGGCATCTATATGTACCACTGAAAGCTCGTGGCTTCTCAGGCACTTAGAACGTGCTTCCAGTCGAAGATTCCTTTTCTAATAAGGAAATGCGCAAATTTTGCCGTATTCGCGCACATCAGTCTACAGGTGAAACATTTAACACACCTTTGTGAAGGAGAAAAACAAAGCCAGCTTCTGTCTACTACTTCGCCATAGTGGTTCTGGAGACGAATAAGACTTGTAGTACATTTCTGTGACAAGTTTCTGTCTTTCCTCTGTTGTGGCACACCATGTTTTAAAAACGGTTTTTCATCATAATGTCAAAAAGAACCTGTTCCATATTTCAATCAATATTCCCGCATTTTTCCGGTATATTGGCTGACCAGAGAGCCCAGAGACCGATATCGTTGCCTCCAGTGATAGCGTCAGCCATCTCATCTATCGTGTTTTTCGATTTTACATCGATTTTCGATTTTACATCGTGACGTTCTTCTGCTACTGCACTGCTGGTTAAACTAGGTCTTTTTTCATCGTTACGTAGATCTAAGTCAGTCACAACATGTTCTTCGATTTTCTGTCCTATTACAGGTTCAGCAGAAATGTCTCCGCTGGACTTAACTGCTACTATAAAATAGTCCCTTAAATTTTTCTTGGGCCAAATGGGCCATGGACCCCGAAATTTTTAGAATATCTAGTCATTTTGTGCTTTAAGAGGCGGTATCTCGTAAAAAATACTGTTGCTAGCCTAAAATCAATAATTTTGACCGCCCACTTTTTTGGCCCCCCAAAAAATTTTGGACTGGCTACGCTACTGAGTGGAAACACACTAGGACTGGAACCACTGCAAAACAGAGATGACCCCCAAACAGCAACTGCAATGTGAAGTACTCTGCTTTCAAAGGGCCCCCAACAGCAACTGCAATGCTTAAGTACTCTGCTTTCAAAGCAACTGTAATGCGTAAATACTCTGCTTTCATAGTGCCCCCACCAGCATTCTATTTGAATAAGGGGATAGTGTTGTAATAATGTGTGTAATAACCTAACTTAATACTGTATAAAACAATATGCAACTTGCTGCTGAATACTGAT
>JGI24158J21664_10011064_pt1 | contig 12001 bp, 5 predicted proteins | sample Ectturendosymbi3_FD_21664 | JGI IMG/M metagenome (IMG submission 21664) | reverse complement strand
TTTTTTTGGGCCCAGATGAAATGACTTCGCGGGTCGTAGTTTGGAGACCCGTGGTCTAAATCTGGGCCTGCACAACGTAAGGCCCGCGAGAGCTTTGTCAATTGTAGAAAATGTTGCAAAAGCTCGACCTCGAATAAGTAATTGTCGTTCCAGAATTTCTTCCATACTGCAACGAAATCTCAACATCGAAGTGAAATAGACATTTGGGGCCCGCGGCAAATTTATGTTGAGAACTTGGCCCTTCGAGCTTTCTGAGTTGTGCAGGCCTGGTATAAATGATTAAGCCACGAAAGTGTGGTTTGTATGTTGTGAGATTTCTTTTGAAACGTCAAATTGTCACCTGGAGAATCACTGAAAAAGGAACGACAAAGAACACGGGGTTGTAGCTTTTGTAGGTTTTTCCGGCGGTTAAATGGTATGAGTCTGTTTCAAAAACTGCAATCACCTAAAGGCATTAAATTCAACGTTAGAAAACGTCTTGGGTCCTAGGGTATTTCTACGTTAATATCCACCTTTTGAAAAAAATAAAATATCCGACCGGTTTACATCTTGCAGGCTGCTATTAGCGCTAACAAAAACTTCCCGGTTGACATGCGAATATTTGAAAACGAATATTTAACACACTATATTCGCTATTGCATTGTCGTTTGTACTGTGCCATCTTGTCACCCAAGATCCAATATCTTCATTGACACTACATTTCGGAAGGCTTGCAACCACAACGCAACAAAGGTGCAGTTAAGTTTCTCTGTGCTGAACCAAAGATAAAATATTTATGACTGATAATTGGTTTGTCACGAGACGAGAAACTGTGAAACACCTAATTAACCGTGAAACATATTCGCAAAAGGCCTTGCCGCATGATGTTAATAATTGATAAAAGGGTTTTAGTAATCAGAGCGATGGTTTCAAAACATCAACCCTGATTGCACTCAATGCGCTTTGCTCCAGTGAACCGCACAGCTTAGAAGAGACAGAAAAAAACTGCAGATCAACATACCTAATTAGTTGCTTTAGAAAATATCAACAACAGCAGCACACATCGGCGAAAACCACCAACTCCAACTCTTAAAGAGATCCACAACTCTCAGCAAAACTAAAGCTTCACATTAATAACAGTGTTGAAAACGATATATTCAATTTCTGAATGCATTGAAGTGGGCAGCGTTTATCGCATGTAATTTTGACTGCACGCTTCTTACAGTTACATTTGCGCAAGGCTTGAGGATTACAACTTGCCGCTTTACTAGTTTTTTTAAAAATTGATTATGGTGGTTTAGAGGCAGCCACTCGCCCAAATCCAGGCCGGAAAGATCCACTACGCGAAATATAGATATTCTTTGACAAAAGATTACATAATGCAGAACATTTCATAGTATATCTGGGTTGTTGGATTTTATTAGTGGTTAAAATATGGTCAAATAATTTAAAAATCATGATATTTTAAACTAACGCTTAGTCACTTATTTTCATTCATGTTCTGATTATACGAATTGTACTCTCATAATTTCAAAAGTGATTGTTAGAGTTATTTTCATTGGAAATCATTGACATTGCATGTTCAAGTAACCATTAGCGCAATGGTTCGAATTATGCTTAGATCTATACGTTACGAAACAACTGGCATGCATGAAGTCATTCGATCGAGGTATAACATACACAGTGAAATCAGTCTTTCAGCACAGAAATATATACAACGAAAGGACTTTTGGAATTTAACTGTATTGGTTGAGCTATAATAAGGAATAAATTGCATGGCCGCCGGGCGAATATTCATTTGAAAAAATCTAGGTACATTGTAATCCTGCAGTAGTCATTCTTATTTAAGTGTTGAAGGAAAACGTTCAATTTTGGTGCAGTTCGCTCAATAACATCAAACTTGGTAAAGATATACCTTTGACTTTTGAAGAATGGAAAACGTTACAGATATAATAGTCAAATTGAAAGCTACTCTTATGACAGTGCACATGTGGAGTTTGCTTCATGTTTGACAGAAACATTTTAATCGAAATCTTGTAAGGAATACCTGGAGCATATCACATTCACATGTATGCAGCAACAAGAGAAATGTAAATACAGTGGAAACCGCTTAATAGAGCATCGGTTTATACAGCAAACTGCTTATTCGTGCAGTTTTGACTGAAAAAAACAATCAAAGCTTTTTCCTGCTATAAATTATTCGCTTACTGGAGCAGGCATACCCTTTATTAGAGCAGTTAGACGTGTAGGACTGCTTTTTCTTAATGTCGATGAGTGGTCACTGCTGTCTAAGCTTGATCATGCTGTAGACCAAGCAACCAAAAATGAAATAAAACAATCAAAAATCGACCAGTTCGTTTGTGCTAAAGAGGGGCAAGAGTGAACAGTGTCCACCACAACAGCTACTGTGCAATACATTATGACAAAAATATTGCAAAAATACAGTAACTTTTCTTTTCGCAATACTGTGTACAGTAGGCCGCACCAATTTTGGGTGAATGTCTCAGATCTCTACGTAAGTTGGTCAAAATATGCAGTTGGTCTCATCATTCACAAAAATGACAAAAAACGTTGAATCAATTGTTGTTCGATGCGTCCTCTATGAGTATTTCCGTGGAAGCAACCCAAAAAATAGAAAAATGCAAGATCAACAACTGAAAGAGCTAGAACAAGAAATTTTTTAAAAAATGAACCAGAACCAACATGTTCCTATCCATTTAATACAATTTACTTCCTTATTTTATATGGCTTTTGAGATATTTAACAATTCTTGATTTTTTGATGAGTTTAGGCTAAGTTTTTTATTTTTGATGCTTACTAATACTTGTATGAAACTTTAGTAGAGAATTTAAAAAAAATATATTGTTGAACATTGTAATCCACAGTGTAATGATCACCCAGAAGCTTAATGAGGTCATTTTGAAGCACACAGACATAAAGTTTCTTCGTTATTAATCAACAAAAGACATCCTGTAGAAAATGTTCGCATTGAGCAATGTTATGCGTAGGAATACTATCACTGAAGCTATTTTATCACTAACATAAGAAACAAAAAAACTCATGACAAAATCATGCAAAATGAGATACCATCGCCAGGTTTTAGTTGATCTGAATAAATATGTAAACAACAGCATTACAGACCAATCAGCACAGTGAGATGGTAGATGAAATACACAAGGACTTAACCTTAGGAAAAACACAAAATAACGGTTGTACATTTTCAGAAGTTTATCAGGTGTATAGCAAATGAAAGTAATTGTCAGGTTTCTCTCATCTTTTTAGCTCTAGTTTTATAAAAAATCCAAGTGCTTCCTAACACTTTGAAGATTTTGCTTTGTCACTCTTTCACAAGCTGTAGCAGTTTCATATAGTGTTTGCCGTAGCATACTGACAATGCTCCTTAAATGTTCCTGTTACTTTCTACTTGGTGTAACTTTTCCTGTGTTAAATGCTGTTAGCAGATTGAGGAAGGGCATGCTCAGGAGCATCAGTGGCAACATTTAGGTTCTTCACAAAGTTGTGAGCAGTAATACAACCACTATTTTGTTGGCAAGACACTAGGCCTGATTTTAAAAAGCCATGGTCTACACTCAGGAGCTGAAGTAGTGTCTAAGAATATTTTCCAACAAGTGAAACTTGTCAGTCAGAAAAGGTATCTGTTGCAGAACAATTTTTAGTACTTTGCTTGGGGTGACGCAGGAGTGCCTTAGCCATTGTTCACTTTTCACTCAGGGGAACAGAGTCACCAAAAATGACAAGAAGACTAAGTGTTCTGAAAAGTACCAAATTTGCAAAACCTGCACAGACAAAGCAAGCGCACCAAACTCAGACCTGGAACTGTACAAAATACTTAAAAAAGATCACAAGGCGTTGCAGGATGATTATTGTTTATATAGAGAAATATGACAGTCACCTTTGGTACTTGTCACAACACTTAGTCTCCTTTTCTTTTTTTAATGACTCTGTTCTCCTTAGTGAAAAGTGAACAATGGCTAAGCGCTCCTGTGTCACCCCAAGCCAAGTTTGCTATGAAATTCTTCTCCAACAGATGCTTCTCCTGAGTGACAATTGAATCTTTCGCTTGTTGATCTTGTTGGAAAATATTTCTGGACACTACTTCAGCTCCTGAGTATAGACCATGGCTTTTGAAAAGCAGACCTAATGTCTTGACGACAAAATAGTGGTTATATTACTGCTCACAACTTCAAGAACCTAAATGCTACCAATGACACTTCATAACATGCCCTTGGTCTGCTTACAGCATCTAACATGGGAAAATTTACAAGTAGTAGAAAGTAGCAGGAATATTTAAGCATTGTCAGTATGCTGCAGCAAACACTATATGAAACTGCTACATCTTGTGAAAGAGTGACGAAGCAAAATCTTAAGTATTGGGAAGGACTTGGATTTTTTTGGAACTAGAGCTAAAAAGATATGAGAGAAACCTATCAATTACTTTTACTAATTATACACCTGACAAACTTAAGGTTAAGCTCTTGTGTTTTTCATGTACCATCTCACTGTGCTGATTAGTTTATAATGCTTTTGTTTACATATTTATTCAGATCAACTAAAACCTGGCAATGGTATCTCATTTTGTATAAATTGGCATTATTTTTTTGTTTGTTATGTAAGTGATAAAATAGTCAGCTTCAGTGATAGTATTCCTAGGCATAACATTGTTTAATGTAAACATTTTCTACAGGATGTCTTTTGTTGATTTATAACAAAGAAACTTCATGACAGTGTGCTTCAAAATGCACTCATTAAGCTTCTGGTTGATCATTATACTGTTTATTACAATGTTCAACAATATTTTTTTCTAGCTTCTCTACATAAGTTTCATGCAAGTATTAGTAAGCATCAAAAACCAGAAAATTAGCCTAAAATCAACAAAAAATCAAGAAATCTTAAGTATCTCAAAACCCATATAAAATATGCAAGTAAAATGTATTGAATGCATAGGAACATGTTGGTTCTGGTTCATTTAAAAAAAAAATTGTTCTAGCTCTTTCAGTTGTTGAGATCTTGCATTTTTCTATTGATGGGTTGCTTCCATGGAAACGCTCATAGAGGAGGCGTCAAAAAACAATTGATTCAACTTTGTCATTTTTATGAATGATGAGGTCAATTGCATATTTTGACCTACTTACGTAGAGATCTGAGACATTCAGCCAAAATTGGTATGGCTCAGTGTACAGTGCTCACAATGCCAATAAAATACAGTACCCTGATATTGATATGATTATTCGTGAAACCATGGTGTGAACGACACCCTCTTTTTTTGCAAAAAGTTCTCATCGGATAAAAGAGCCACTGTTTATTAGAGCAAGTTTTGCTATTCCTGAGGGTGCTCTATTAAGCGGTTTCCACTGTAGTCTAAAAACAAACTACGCGAAGTTATGGAGCTCACAACTTCAAAACAAAGGTTTGGTGCAAGAATACATTCAAAACCTACCAAAGTAAACTTCTTTTTGACAAGATGGGCACTTGGGCATCTTGAAAAATATTGTTGACAAGGAGAAAAGATTAATATCAAAAATTGCTGAAACAATAAAATCAAGTTAAATTTATAAAGTCATTAAGCATGAAATGAATGGAATTCCAGTCCCTATTTCAGATAATTGCCATTTCCATGTTTTATCCGTGCCCAACTTTATTTTATACGACCACCACTTTTTATGGAGAATTATTTTTTCCAACATGTACAGTTTTTGCTTCAAAGCGTTTTGAAAAACACTGCTATTAATGGAAGCAGTCTAAATCGGGTTTTCCTTTGTCATACATATCACAGTGACACCACACATATGCAAATAATACAGTAATAGATGCACTACACTTATACTTTTATGACAATGTCTAAAATATTGATGTAGCTTTGAACAGCGATTCACAAGTTACGACTGATAATACCCTTGCAAGCCATTTAAATGGCTCATGCAGATATTAAGAGTTAACATTTAAGTGTTGCTAGTTGCTACTGATGTTCAATTTAAGCCATGTGTGGTACTGCTAACTGCATGTTATTTATTGCTACATTTGAGCACTGATGTTATCCTTTATGAAGAAATCTTCTAATAAACACATGCAATATTCACACCATTCAGAGCTCTAATTTGGTTGTTTTTTCCTAAAGAACTATAAAAAATGTTGAAAACAATCAAACCTGTCACAACATGGTCAAAGAGCAAGTCCCAAAAACATTTAAGACCATTTCTACCAACAAAAAATAATCACTTCTCACAGTGTAATGATCTTAGCACATTTTGCAAAATTTTGATTCTATTCTTCTGTCCCTTAGCCACATTTTGGATGCTGCGTCATGTGCCCAGTAGGACATAAATGCAACTGTGGTACTCTATTATAGTCCATGGGCAATTGTATTACTTCTTTATGATTTTTGTGGATAAACATTGTTTTTGTCTCTGGAACATGGCTGTTTTGTAATGTTATGGTTACTACAAGTGTATTGCTTTCTGCTTTATAACCTCTGTTGTCAATTACTTCCCTCACATATGTCACATGTGCATGCCTCACCTGTTCATCTACACCAGTAGTTCTCAAAATTTTCTGCACGTTGACCCCCAATTAAAGCATACAATTTTCCATAGACCCCGTGGCCTAGCCCAACAGTTACTAATGCAAGGAAAGTACGTGTCAAAATAAATTTGAGTACTTTTTACTTGAAATGCTTAATACAGTGCTCTTCAACCTTTTTCGTTACGGTGCACCCTTAAAGATGTTTTGACGAACTCATGCACCCTATTTACTGACACGTCCCCCATGTCCATCACCTAATTGCGCCCATGTCTGTAATACGCTGGCCTAAATAATCAAGTACCCTAGTTCAGTAACTCAGCTATATAATTCAATTGATAATGGCTCACAGTCTCTTGCTTATAAACCACAAATAATCATCTATAGATACAACAATTAGCTTGATGTGGTGTGATGCTTGTGTAATACACTTTACAATCTGCAAAGTCTCGGTTAAATCCCGAAGTCATTGGTTCATTTTTGCTAACAGAAAGTTTTGTAAAATTTATCTGTTTAGTGTCAGTTTGTGATCACCTTCGTGAACCCTTTCTTAGTGGTGCACCCTACGCATATTGTGGTGCACCGTGCACACTGGTTGTAGAGCGCTGATATAATACACAATCCGAAAATACGCTTGGAACTATAGATGTAAACAATATTGTTTATGACGTAACAAACAGAAAAAATTTTATAATGTCATCACAATGGATGATTTATTAAAAAGCTAGTCGAATTGAATGTAGGCTACTTTTAAACTACTGTAGCTGAGATTTGATCAGCCCTCTTAATTTTGTTTGATTTGTTGAAAAACGCCATTTGCATTCTTTGCCAGATTAACAATAATTTTGAATTGGAGGCTTCATTGCTCCAATAGACCCCAGTAGTTATTCACTGACCCCTTGGCCATTCAGTGACCCCATTCAACCCTGTGAATATTTATCGGCCCTTTGAATGGTCCAATCGACCCCTGGGGTCACTATCGATCACTTTGAGAACCACTGATCTACACACACCTCAACTCTTCACCCACTGCATGCCCACCATCATCTGTGTTATGTATAATTGTATAGTAAAAAATTTGCACAAAACCAATGCAACCAAAGAAAACAAGTGACAGAAAAAATGGTAATTCCGCAATACAGAAGCACAAATGTTAAATCAAACACATAACAAATGCTAACATAACATCTGCATGAGATATGGATGTTTTATTATATAAATGATTATTATATACTTGATCTAATACAGGGTTGGGCAAATAGCAGCCTGCGGGCCAAAATGTGGCTCGCCACAACGTTTTCAGTGACCCATGGAAGCTTTCAGAAAATATGTCCAAATCTGAACTTCCCTCCTACTTAGTAACTTAACCAATACTTGCTTCTATTTCCATTAGAAGGTACGGCCCTCCGCTGAATGGGGCTTGCTCAAAGTGATCCCCGAGCTAAAGTAATTGCCTACTCCTGATCTAACATATCTGTACCCTTGCCTTTGATTGCTCTGTTTTTGTCTTTGGTCTGTTCTGTTTGTAACAATTTTTTTTCTGATTCGCAGATACAGTTCAGCTTTACATAATTTTAGTTTTGTACGTCTATTATGAAATAAGTTTGCTTGCTTAGTAAGTTTTATTTGAATTAGTGAAAATGCAATGGTCAATAAAACCACTCGATTAGTTGAATGAATACACACATTTGATTTTATCAAAATTTTAGCAAAATTAAGAAAACCATTATCAAGGTTTCTGCACATTTTCAAAAACCATTTTCCATACTGTTTCAATGTACCTTGTCAATACTGAATGAGCAAATATGAATAGTCCACCAACACCTCTTCATTTTTTAAAAATTGTAATCATAATACACAATTTTACATATTCATGGGCCATCTATTGACAGTAGTACAATCATTGTACCTTTGTATCCTAAAGTGTCTTCTACACTTTAATGAGCACAAGCATACATGTCAGTTGCTCTGGCATATCCTATCCATTTTGAATCAGAAAGAATTTTTATTGCTTCCAGATTTAAACTCATCTGTGTAAGAGACAATTCTGATCAAAAACTTAATGAATTGTTTTTCCTAATAGAATTTCAATACTTTTTTAATACTTCACATACATTTTACCAAATTCAATACTATTTCAAGGTCTTGAAGATCTACTTCACAATTAAATACTTTTTCAATGCTTTTAATATCGTGTGGGAGCCCTGTGTATTATTAAAAATACAGTTAAAGCACAATAATTTACAAAGCTTGGAATAGCTAACTTAGCTAAGTAGGCTAATAATGACAATGCTAGTTACGTGTTGAAGTCTCTACTAAGTGTAAAAATGGCAAATCCTGCATGCTAGCTTAGGCTAGTAAGTTATTAGCTTAAAAGGTCAATTTAAGCACAAACACTTCTCAGCTTCTGGTGGCAGAAATCACCTTGTTTTTTATTATGTTAAATGAGTAAGAGGCAGAGTTTACAGAATTTGATAAGTAATTAGCAAATAAAATATCAAGGCTTTATCGTTTATGTGTCCTACAGAAACTCAAGCAGAAGGAAAGAAAAACATGTAAAATTTGTCATGTAAGTCATGCCATGTAAAATTTCGGCAAAACTCCACAATGGACCTTATTTTTCTCAAAAGAAATCTACTGGGTTCTGGTTCAGGTTGGTACACAACACTGTCAGTGTCACCGGGAATACTTCTAGTCTTCTTTTGTAGTTGTACTACCTCATAAATATTTATATTCCAAATGTAAATTTCCAAAAACATTAAATTTCAGTAGGTCAGTTGCACTAGCCTAACCCAATTCTGCAGGAAGAGAGGTTTCGTAACCAATCCACAACCAGCCCCACACAATACCTGCTGATGACAGCAACTGATTGCACAGGAATCACCCGGAATAAACCCNTGTTTGTATACNCTCGAAAGTCACCAGAAGGCGTGTCTGGCCATGCTTGAGTAAGCCCGCATCTTTGGCGCAAGACGCATAATAAACCCATGTTTATATCAGAGATGAGCGGACTATGAAATTTTTCATTCCGAGTCCAGTCCTGATCCGCAAAAATTGAATTCGATCCACTCATGATCCTCAAAATTTTTGAAAATCATCAGTCGGATCCAGTCCTGATCCGCCCATGAAAAGTCATACACTTCATTTTGCCTCATGAGGCAAAATAGACTTAGCCTTTTGGCATTTCGGCAAACCCGTGGTGCAGTTAACTGGATCGCCTTGAACTACTGAGGCAAGCACAAGAGAAAGATGGCAATTCGGGGCATTAACTAACAGGAAAGCAACCAGCAGCAATAGAGATCCATCACTGGCTTCACTCTACTACTATTAGGTTGCACTATCATTATATTGGGATAAGTGAACTACAATAATTCGCTTGTGGTGACTATCACAGTGACTTGTTACTCATGGGCACCATCTAGCGGTGACCATTTATTTACATGTGGCGCCATCTACCGACAGCCACACCCGATTGATGGCATTGGTCAAGTGACAAGGATGATACACTTGGATTAGTGCACAGTCTCTGTCACATAACCTAATACACTAAGCATGAACCCAAAACGTAAAACCTAAACCTGAAGCATAAACCCAAAACCTAAACCCGAAACCTAAACTCGAACCCTAAATCCAAAACCTAAACCCAAAACTTTAACGCAAAAGTTATCCCCAAAACTTAAACCTAAAACTAAACTTTAAATGTAAACCCTAAATCTAGCCTTACACCAGTGGTTCCCAAACTGGGGGTAAGTTAACTCACGGGGGTAATATGTAATTCTTTGGGGGGTATGAGCGATCACTGCAAAATATTGAGGGTAATTAAGACATAATCGCTACATTGATTTGGGTAACAGCTCGAACAAGTTTGGGAACCCCTGCTTTGCACCCTAAACGTTAACCCTAGCTTAAACCTAAACCCAAAACTTTTTGAAAAAGTACAAAACAAGCACTCCCATCAAAGGTGTGATTGTGAGAGCAGATCTACTGAACACTCACACAGTAGGTATAGACACTAACACCTTCACTACGTTCAACTTGCTACTAGTAATACGAACTCAACACTGAATGTCGAGTCTGCGCACAGGTGGATGCATAGCAAAGTAGTCCCAGTAGACCTTTTGCCATTGATGGCAAAAGATACACTGCCATACAAATCTGTGAAATCACATCACAACAAACATTTTTGATGTGGTTAGAATCGTTGCGATCGGAAAACCCGAGTTGCATGAGTGCAAAGCTTCGCACTGTGGCAGCAAGTAACAATAGAGTTCACACGCTGCGATCACTCTATTATTGCTTGTTCACGCCACATATATATGGTATTGTTCTTCACCCACATCCCGTTCATGGTGAACTGCGCATTTCAGCGCAACGCCAGCGGAGTGGTTGTAACAACTTCCCCTCCTTTTTACAACGAAACGCATCGATCGCACGTTCTTTGTGTGAAGGCTGAATCCAACACGACCTTGCATCCTGGTTACAGCACCATTTTGTTGCGATCGGAAAGCCCGAGCGGCATGTGCGCAAAGCTTCGCACTGTGGCAGCAAGCAACAATAGAGTTCACACACCGCGATCACTCTATTATTGCTTGTTCGTGCCACCTATATATGGTGTTGTTCTTAGGACACATTCCGTTCGTGGTGAACCGTGCATTTCAGCGCAACACCAGCCGAGTGGTTGCAACAGAATAATCACATCAAAACAACAAAAATCTTCCAAGTCCGATCCAGTCCTGATCCGCCAATTTAAAAAAAAATGCAGTCCGATCCAGTCCTGATCCGTGCTCATCTCTGGTTCATATACACTCGAAAGTCACCACTAGGCGTGTTTGGCCATGCTTGAGTAAGCTCGCATCTCTGGCGCAAGATACAAGATTGCGTGATTTGCTGAGTCGGCAAAGCATATTGCATAGCATGAAAAACTACAAGTATCACGCAGCTTCATCAACATGTCCTACAAGTAGCCGACCACGTAGCTTCATCAGCTCTAGCGGGAACTGACTCCGATTGAGCCCAGTGGCGTAGCCAGCCCAAAAATTGGGGGACCAAAATGTTTGATTTTCGGCGAATAGCATTATTTTGTTTAGAAAAACGCCTCTCAAGGCACAAAATGACTAAATTTTCCAACAGTTTTTTTGGGGGAATGGCCCCTTTGTGCCCCCTGGCCACGCCTATGATTGAGACGCTTTGTCCCTACTTTCTCGGATCGAACAGAAGAAACAAGAGCGATGGGAAGAAGCTGTCAATTCCATCGACTTCTCGCACTCCAGCCGCAAGGCATGGAGTATAAGGAAATGAAAGTACAAGGAAATGAAAAGGCCTTAGAGAAGAAAAACATAAGGAAATGAAAGGCCTTAGAGAAGAAAACAACTCTCTAAGAGAAAAAAATCCCTTGAATTTGATATTAATGATTTGGACAATACGGCAGGAGACAAAACTTGAAAATACAAGGAATACCCATGAGTGACAATGAAAACAATGCTGA
>JGI24158J21664_10011062_pt1 | contig 12002 bp, 8 predicted proteins | sample Ectturendosymbi3_FD_21664 | JGI IMG/M metagenome (IMG submission 21664) | reverse complement strand
CTGGGTCGCAACCGGTATCTATCGTGGTTTGCTCAGTTCCGCAAGGAGCTGAGCATGGCAGAGAAAGTATAAACCCAGCTAAAATGAAACACTGCCTGGGTTTCCATAACCCTTTCCCATCCACGCAGACAAGTGGTTGCATTACATTGCAACGGCGCCTGGCGCAATGAACATCCTTTTCTCCTAATCGTTCTTAGACGCGAATCTGTGTCACTCTGACCGCACAACACTTCCCATATGAAGTTTTTCTTTGGTAAACACTAGCCATTGTGTTGTGTCCTCAAGCACTGTATAAACAATTAACAAAGGCAACATAAAAACAATTTCATTTCTACTTCCGTAACGCCATGTGAATTCTCTGTGCGTGAACTGCACTATGAATATGTGTTTGCATTGTGTCTAACTAACATTAGTTAATCTTTTTTCAACCTGACGCTAACTCAGTCGAACCTAACGCTAACTCAGTTGATTCTGATGCAGAACGTTGTACGAACAACGAGGTCATTGGAGTTCATGTTGCATTGAAACTGTTGTATGCGTTATCTAGCAACAGCCAACCAAAATCTCGAATATCCTAGCAACTTCAACAATCATCGCATTAACCCTTAGTAACGACTGAACGAGCCGTTATTTACCCTAAGGAACAACAAACACGTACAACCGATATTACTTAGCGTTCCAAGCCACCATCCGTTTATTACCCAAGGTACTTGCTGCCATGGGCGTCCGCAAGTGGCGGCAAAACGGGCATTTACCCCCTGGAAATTGGGACAAAGAAACAAAAATATATGGAAAACCTGAAGTGAGCAGATTAATTCTGATTGATTCACTTAATTCTTACAATGACGGTTTATTTGCCAGTAAGACACTCACTGCACAAGAGTCAGATTCACTGTTCTGGTTTCATGCATTGATAACCTTGCAGTTCACTCATGTCCGTTCTGTTGCCTGCAGAGGCAGGATGAGAAACTTGTGAGCGAATTGTTCTGCCGTTAGTCTTTACTGCATAACAATTCCATGGCAACAAATCTTCACAGGTTCACTTCGAGTTACAGTAGTAGGCGTTTTGCCGCATGTGACTGTTGAACTCAGACAACCTGGCAAGTAATGCAGCCTGACATTCACTGCTGATAACGGTACGCCACGAAGTATTATACTGTGTGAAAACGAAGGGTGAGTGAATCTGTAGCAATGCTTCCACAAGTCTGAAAATCCATTGTTAGTGTGAGCAGTGGCGTGACTAGAGGTTTGAGCCAGGGAGGGAAAACTTAGCTGAAAGTGGCCCACTTGCCACTATAGGGGTCCCACTAGCCAACACTCAGAAAAAAATTGAGAAATGATGGTAAATCCGGATGTGGATGGCTATACTACAACACTAAATAACCGGAAAATGCTCCGAAAAACGCAAAAAAAAACAACCTACCGAAAACCAAAATAATACTACACTCGAGCAATAAGCTACCTGCGGGCCAGGTTTTACATTCAGCTTGCCCGTGGGGGCGATTTGCCTCTCTGCCCCCAGTCAGTTACACCACTGAGTGTGAGGGTGTGAGTGTGACCAATGTGCATGAGTGAGCAGCTGATCAAACTATGTGACTTGTTGGAATACGTATGTGCAAGCTTGCAGGAATACGTCGTCAAGGTTCAATTCTGATTTCTGAGTGAGTTCCCAAACGTTTGCAGCTCTTGTTTCAAAATGACGCTGACGAGTCTTGCTAAGTAAAATAAAGTCACAATTTGTGGTTTCGTTAAAGACGCTGGCAATGCTTGTTTGCAAAGAAGTGCCCTGCCTTGAAACTCTGCAGATAGGGTAATGTGTGGATTATGGCAATGATCATATACCTTGCTATTGCAGCCAGCAAAACTCATTTTCTTGACAGTTGCTGTAAAAGGGGGCATTTTCTTTGTAGAGTATAACGGGTGAAGCGTTTTATGAACATCCACTTGCATTGAATCGGCAGACACCTAAAAACGATGGACAAAATGTAGACGTTGTTCACCCTGGAAAAATTATTGCGTACGCCCATGCTTGCGGAGATTGCTTTCATAAGAAGGAAATTCTGGTATTTTTCAGTTCTACAGAGAACATTAATTTGTTTAGAACGAGAGTGAGTTGACAGAGAGGCCATGCATCGTTGGTCTCTAGCTGCATACTCTGCAGAGTTTGAGCTGCTAGCGATGCGTGGCGTAACCGAAGGTGATGCAGAGGGGCGAATAACACCCCACCCCAGGCAAAATAAATGTAAAAGCGTGGTTCGCACTTATTCCTCATGTTAGGTCTTAGTATTCTTTTGGTTTTAAGTAGGCTGTTGTTTTCTTTACGTTTTTCGGAGTATTTTCTGGTGATTTATAATTTTTGTATAATCATCTACGTACGGATTCATTATTTCTCACGTTTTTTTCTGAGTGTTGGCTAGTGGGCCTCCTAGAGTGGCCAGTAGGTCTCTTTCAGCTAATTTTTTCCCCCTGACTCAATCCTTTGGTTACACCACTGCTAGTGATCCACGCAATTTGTAGTGTGCGTGTGTGAATACCTGGAGTCCCACACACCCAAGGCATTGTTAGTCACTCTCTATGGGTCTCTAAAGACCAGTCAGGAAATACTAATAACGTGCATAGGGGTCGATAGAGACACAGTTACGTAACAATTACTGGCGATGTGCTTAGGCGCTTGAAAGGTTAAACCACGTCAATACCTGCGTTCCTTCTGCAGATATGATTAATCAAACGTTTTGTTGAAGCTAACTGGACACATGACTGGCAGGAAACGATGAAAAGCGCTGCTCAGGTATTTCGGTTCAATCGAGGTTTCAAGTGGAAGTGCTTCAAGGTTTTGCAAAAGTGTCGCACTGCAGTTCTGCACCAGTGACATGTGCTGCGTAGCTGTTATAGTGTTCATCAAAGATAATAGTGGGGAGAAATGCTTTGGAATGTTGAAGATGGTTGGGTTTCTATGGTGACGACAGTTCTTCCGAATACGATTGGAATGTTTTCATTTGAACTGAAGATTTTTAATGTTAGCGATAAAGAATACTAAAAATGCGCGCAATGGTGGTATATACCGCATCCCTGTTCCAGTACATGATCACTATGTCACTCGAAAACCTGGAGTTTATCTCACGAGTCCAAACAATTGTTAACTAATTACAGTTTGGTAAGGTTTCAACCGCTCACTTTCTTTTTTTATGTTTTTTTTTAAATAGAGATATCGTAGTGTACTGTACTGTGAATGTCTTCATTCCCACACGCAATGCAATAGACGTACACAGGGTTGCCCAGTTGACCTCTTTGAGGAAAAATTTCAGAAATCTGGGGTTTTTCAAGTTGGTTGGCCGGGAAAATTTCTTTCAGTCTTTTCGCTTTTTTCTGTCTTTGTTTCAAGTTGGTTGCCCTTACAAATTCGTTTGGACTTTCAGCTTTTCCAGCTTTATTACACCGAAAAGATACCTCTGTAGAAAAATATTTGCTATTCCAGAAGTGGGCAATTAATTTACCTCTGGGGCTACTTTGCGAAAACAACATTCAGCGGACAGTCGTTCTTTCTGGTTTGATCGCAAAATAAATAAATAAAACAAAAACAATAATGGCACACAGAAGAAGTTTTATTATAATTGCACTCATGCTAATACACTTTATCCGGCGCAAAGAATTCAATGAAATAAGTGTGGCCTCAAACAATTTTTAACAAATTTCAGATTTGAAGATGTTTTCTGAATGTTTCTACTGGACAGTAAAAACGCTGTGGCAGGACACATGCGACCCGCTGGCCACTAATTTCCCAACCCTAGCCTATATAATATTCATCACAAAAATTTTGAAGTGCTGCTGAAAAAAATTGAACAGTACAATCGTGGGCAAACTGCGGCTCGCTGACATGTTTTGTGTGGCTCTTCTAGCTGAATATAAATATTTCAAATTGATAGCGAGTTGTCGCCTCATATTTAATGTTTGTTTCGTTTTTCAACGTGTTTACACGAATTCGCAAGGTTACGGTTAGTTGGCAAGGACTCTACACGATTTGTTGCAGGTCGTTTTATGTAAAGTATATAATTTGGTCGTTTTATGTAATGTATATAATTTGTATCAACAGCCAAATGTGATTGCACAAAGGTGCCACTGTTTTAAATTTTTTGCTTCGTATGAACAGTGATTTCAACTTGTAATTGATCGGTTTGCGCTTGTTCGTGATGGAATGAAAAATTATCACTATACTGTGAAATTCTGAGGAATTTTGTCGTTCAAGAAAACTTAATCGGTATATGTTTCAAATAGGATAATTGGTAATTCATTCCAGCAGTTCCAAAACTGCAAATTCCATGAGGTTTTAGTAAACAGATTCTAGTAAAGTAATTCGTCACACGGGTTGGTAAATCAAACGCAGTATTGCACGATCTTCGTGATTCTGTGTTAGCAAAATGTCTTTTTGGTTACACCCACGAAAAAATCGACCCAGACGCTAGGACGCGTTGGGGTGATTACTGTTTATCTCCGGCTTGGCTTTATCGGGCCTGGTTTGGAGCCTGCAGAAGTATCGGAGGTTGCTGACAATTGAGATGTTTCAAGACTTGTCAGAAGTGTCCCGGGAGAAAATGCCGGTTGAAAATGAGTGGGTGACTAAACTTGCAACTTAAACACTGAAATGAAACTTAACTGTCCTTAAAGTCGTATTAAAAAGAACAGGGCAGCAGTCAGTGATTTACACGAAATAGTTTTGTTTTATTTTATGGTTTTGCAACCTACACCAAGACCACAGAGTACAAACACACACAGTCTGTACAATGAACATTGATAAAAACAGGTACAACAGAATGATTGATAGCGAGGTTGGGGGTAGAAAACAGGGTTGCAGACACTTTATTAGGACTATTTTTCGCTACCCCGTAACACTTGCTACAACACTACTTCCAGAGTAGACACGGAGTCCAAACCTGGTCAAGGCCAAGTAAATTAGGAAAGCATTGTGCCAGTCCCTCAAACAAACACCGTAACGTCCGAGCACTCAGTCACAAAGTAAAATGCAGTTGTAGAGTTCAAAGAATAAGGACGAACAGAAACAATCTGACTGCATGAAAGCGAGCAACCATACCTTGTTAGACTTTCTGCATGGTTCAAGAAAGAGGTACTGTACATATTTTTTTCAATAAGGCCTCAAAAATAGGAATGTTGCGTTGAACCTGATGTCTAGTAACACTCGTTCGCCATGGCAGCTATTATAGAGCCCTGCACACAAAGTTAAGTTGTATAGGCCACACGTAATCTCTGCACGCATGGCATCCTGAAATTGCACCATGATCGTGGTGCATACATCGACGTACAGAAGGAACAAAAACGTACGTTTTTACGGCGATTGAACATCGGGAAAAAGAAGCTTGCATCTTGTTTGCTGCACAATATTGATGTCGCAGTCGTCTCTGAATGTCTTTGTTATCTGAGGGCTCAGTGTCGAGTGCAGTGGTTTTCAACCTGGGGTCGCGACCCCGTGGGGGTTGTTTGCCATTTTTCTGGGGTCGCGAGAGCTTCTGACAAAAATATTCATAATTGTTTCGAGATTTCATATTTCGTACATGGAACCACTTTTTATCTTAGTCAAAATAATAGGATCACCTGGCAAAAATGACAGCCCTGCTTTTTCATTCAGAACTGTTTTAAGTGTGGTGATGACCATTATTCTCTGAATGATGCTGCCATATTCATCGATTCAATAAATGAGTATTTGTTGAACACAGTGATTTGCTACGTCATTTTTTAGTCATTATGAGATTTTATTGTGCAAGCACAACTGCATTTCACATACCTGACTGGAAATTTTTCGGAAAGGGGTCGTTAGGTTAAATTGGGTTGCATAGTGGTTCACTGCATGGAAAACGTTGAAAATAACTGGTCTAGCATAACCCTGATTATTTGTAGTGGTCAACAGATTTTCCACTTTGTCCACCCAGTCTCAGTAATGAGATGACTGTGCTTATTGCGCTATTAGTCTTAAACGTGATACAAACAGTTTTGCTGCAGTTGAAAATAATTCCATGCGATTCTGCATAAGCCTGACACACATCTAGTATACTTTGGTTTAATAATCGTTTAAAATAGAAAATATCGGCGACACCCTGCAAACGATAAACAAGAAAAGGTTTTGATACAAAACAATTATATCGCATTCATTGGTTCATGCATTTTTTCATGAATTTTCTGCATAAAGTTTGGAAGTTAAGATGCAGGGTTAGGTATACTCTTATTAGGTAATAATTCCTCTCAATGTGAAACTTTGCTATCCTCCTACTTCTAAGCGATAAAAATATCACCAAGCGGCAATTTTCATGCTGAAGTCATCGTTTCCATTCAAAAAGGCGTGCGGCGCTAAACAATTGTGTGAAGATACATATACTGAGACATTCCAACATTTAAAGTTGAGGTAGTAATGTCGTGACTTTGAAAACTTTTGTCAACACTGATTTGTCCACTGGCTGCATTTGCATTCCTGACTTACTGCATTACTTTCAAAGCAGCTTACATTAAGTCAGATTAAACCTTCGGCAAAGAGTTTTAGATAAGATTGCAGGATTGGTGTCTAGGCAATTCTGTAATTTGGGTGTTAGTTACGTTTGATTTTTCAATTTAAACATGCCTTACTTTAGTTTGAGAAAAAAAATGATTTCAAAAATTATTTCAGGTTACCCCAATATACACAATTTTGCAATTTGTCCGATTTTGCGTTGCTCAGAAATGTTTGAAAAGACTGCAAGTTATTTAGACGTTTTCAATCTAGCAAAACTAGACTTATTCCTGAGGCATGAAATAAATGGTTGTATAAAACTTCCTGCAATCATATTCGGTTCATGCAACCAACCAAATATGGAGAACAACCCGTAGTAGTTGAAAACTTGTGTGTAGAATGTATTCATCTCATTGTGAAAAAAATCTTCGAGATGTTAATATTTCATTGCATTGAATCTTAAATAAACGTAATGGCAAAAAGGAAATGTAGACATTTGACGTATTTTCTAAAAAATGACGCAAAACGGAGCATAACCTGAGCCAGAAATCCAATTTTCTTCATAATATGGAAGAAATGGAAAATTTGAATGGAAGAAATCGTCCATCAGCATCAGGTATTGTTTTTGTAGCTCTGCATCAACCGAGATTACAGCATTTCATCAACGTTGGATGTTGCATGGTTTTAAATTATTTTAATTTGTGAACAAATTAAGAACAACTTTAGAATCCTATTTTTGTATCAATAGTGTTAATGTATTTTGAAACTACAACTATTTGCAAAATGCCAAAATTGTAATTTAACATAAAATGTGAATATTATCTACAAGAAATAATTAAATATTACTTACTTGCCGAAATAAATATTATCTACAAGAAATATATTACATGTTGCAGGAGGTTCTGACCATCACCATGTCACCAACTACTACGTCAGTGCTCCTCACGCACAGGGTATAGCTGTTGGTGACAGGTCACAAATCAATGCACGTGGCGATCGCAACAACGGCGAAAAGGGTAAGTCAGAGGTGTGGTGCGCTATTACTCGATGAACTGCAGTTTTAGGAATAAAAATATAGGTTTTGTTTATGATTATAAATACTTATTAATTCATTTCACGCCAACCAGAACAGCATATAGAAAAATGGCAATTTATTATTTCATTTCAAAATGCAGAATTGCATTTTTTCAGTAGACTTCGAACATCGTTTTCCTTGACTACAAAACATGCCATTTCAAAATTATTTTGATTTTCCAACGTTTTTCGTTTTTTTAGTTCTCAAATGTGTCGATTGAGAGAATATTTTGATGTAAGTCGCGCTTGTTGCGGTCTTTTTGCTTCAACTTTTCTTTCGGATGAAAATCCTCCTCTTTACTTGGATAAATCTTACAGTCTATTCCTCTGCCGTGCCAGTTACACATACGTCATAGCTAGAATGTGTTTTTATTTAATTTTAAGATTTTTACACATTTTCGCTTCAACAGTGGAAGGCTCTGCTTTTTTCTGCACCTCATATTGCAATTTTTGCATTTTGAAACCGGAACTACATATTTAGAACACCGCTCTAGGACAAAGAGCAAGCTGCCCCCTTTCACTTATTTTTGAAGTCATTCCGCCCTTCTTGTAAATCTGTACTAACATTCTACTTTCACAAGATCAGTGGCTTTCTCACTGAATTCAGCTTTCAAATCGCAAGTTTATCGCGGTGGATTTTAACCTTTTTCACGCAGCAACCCATTTTACAACCTAATTTAACATAACGTCCCCTTTCCGAAAATTTCCAGTCATGCATATGAAATGCAGTTTTGTTTGCACAATAGAAAATCACAATGACTAAAAACTAACATACGATATCATTGCGTTCAACAAAGACTCATTTATTAAAGTCATGCGCATGCAGCGTCAGTGAGAGAGACTCGTGCCGTATACAAATCACTCCATAGCACAACTCATTGAAAACTAGAATAACTCACAAGTTAGCTACCGCGTTCAGATATCTAATTTACAAACACAGCATATTCTTACATCACAAAGGTATTCGTGCATTGCAAAACGCAGCAATTCTGTAATGGTCATAATCACACACAAACTTGGTAATTGTCGTATTCAAAACAATTTTGCATGAAATACAGGCTGTCATTTTTGCCAGGTGATCATATTATTTTGGCTACGACAAAAAGTGTTTCCATATACGAAACAAAATCTACTGTAGAAGCAATTACGGATAGTTTTTCCATAAGCTCCATAACCATCAGTGGTGTAGGAGGCGGGTTCAGGGGTGAAAGCGCACCCCCAAAGCGTTTGATGTGTCGAAAATCCGGACAAAATACTTGAAAATCTGGGCAAAATACCTGAAAATCTGGGCAAACTACCTGAAAATCTGGGCAAACTACCTGAAAATCTGGGCAAACTACCTGAAAATACGCGCAAAATTGGCATCCAACGTTGTTGGATTGGCGCCAACCAGTGGAGAATCACATGAAGACTTTTTTGGAAGTCACCCAAAAGATGTGTGGGAGGAAATATTTGCACGAAAAGTTTCCCGAAAACTTCTCAGGGAAGTTTGAGGAAATTCGGGCAAAATTTTTTCGCACCCATAAAAATTTGCCTGCTCCTACCCCTAGCCTTTTTGCTTTGTTTTAACTTTTCTTTCGGACGAAAGTCCTTCTGTCGTGCGAGTTACGCGTAACTCATAGCTAGAATTTGTTTGTATTGAATTGTTCAATGTTTTTATCCATTTTCTGTTCAACAGTGGAAGGTTCTGTTTTGCTACATCACATATTTTAATTTTTGAAAATTAGAGCTATATATTTAGAAAACCGCTCCAGGACAAAGAGCATGCTGCCCAATTTCAGTTATTTTTGATCTCTTTCCGCCCTTCTTATAGTTACTTTTACAACATCAATAACTTTCTCATTGAATCCCAGTTTCTAAATGTAATGTTTTTCATCAGCTTATCTTCCCCCATTTTCCAGGCACTACGTCGATACCCCGAACAACAACGCATGGAGACTTCTGAAATGTCTTCTTTGTTAAAGAAATATGCAAAAAAAGTTGAATCATTATTTATTCGCCTTCAACCACAGAATGTGAAATCCAAACGAGAAAACACAACAAAATACGTTGAACATACCCGTGGGTTTCTAGGGTTTAGTTCGGTGGCGGCGTGAGCATTCCTAAAAAGTTCAAATATATTTAAAGTCCGGAATCCTTAAAAATTTTGACAGAGTCCAGGTATGCGCGAACCGAAATTCGCAATGACTAACAGCAGGATGCAGCTGTGCTTATTTCACTTACCACGCTTTCCGTCTCAGTGCAACACAAAGCCCTGTTTTGGTAAGCTGCATTGCTCGTGCGGTTTCACCCAAATGCTTGAACTTCCAGAAAACCTTCGCTCTCTGCTGAAACCACTACAGCATCTCGACGGAACTTTTTACAGTCTCAGAAACTTCCTCTTCGTGTTCAACCCGACAGAGTTTGGCTCTCAGTCTCAAATCACGGTTCAATTTGACAGAGTTTCGCTCTCTGTCAAATTTCGCCCAGGCTTTCAGAGTGTCATGTGATTTGGTTCAATGCTGGCGGCTGTTTGCGTTGCACGTGTTCGTAATTNAGNGCTGCGTTCGAGCTGATNAGTAGTCGTCTTCTCGGTGGCAGTGACCAGTNCGTCTGTCAGTTGGTCTGAGCATGNTTGCTTCATGCCAGTTTGCCTTTTGTTCGTGTTTTATCAGATGTCGTGTTTCAGTTAATTAAAGCCGAATTAAAGCAGTGGCTTATCGGTCAATGTTCGTTGTGAGGTTACGACATTTAGTGCCAATGAAGGACAGTTTGTCAGTATAAGGGCTACTTATACTGCAGCGAAAGCCTAAACTGGGTCGCACAAAACCTTCGACTGGGCAGCATGCAGCCCGCGGGCTGCAGTGAAAATGCATATAAGAGGTTATTTTTAAGCTCCTTAGTATTAAAGGTAGTGTCAAAATAGCATTCAGTGGTTTTTATTAAGTTAAACAATTTTGGTTTTAATAAAAAGAAGTGGTATTTCATAAATAAGACAAGAGTTTTCAATTTTGGCGTAAGTGTTGTAAATACCATGAATTAACAAAAAGTGGCCACATATCTAAAAATTGCAAACACCCTAAATATTCAATATCCACTACTCCTTATGCAGACAATGTGAAAATCGTCACAAAATGCTTGTTTTTTTAAATAGTCAATAACTTGCAGCTCTTTTTCTTTAAACTGCCATCAAGCACAGCAATACTTTGCCAACTTGAGCCTTGAACCAACTAATATTTTGTGTTTAAACGTGTGAGCCTAAGGATCTTGGCCACACTTACAACACTGGTACGTCAAGCTTACTTTTAGTTGCTTGCATTACAGCAAGCTTCAGTAACCACATGGAATACCACGTTTTTTCTCAAAAAAATGATTGATCACCAGGGGCCGCTGCAGATCCGATTGTTTGCCGAAGTGGTCTGGTAATTAAAAATCAACAGTACTTTATCAAACAAAGAATGGGTGGTAAATTAAATTAATTTAAAAAATAACTGAGTGCGTATGGAAGTTTTTCTGCGTTTCAGTGATTAAAAATCTTAAGGTGTTTCCATAATTCCTTTTACCTTCTCTTGCAAATTAAAATTTAAGCTCAATCTGATGATTATTATAGCATATGAAGTGTACATATATTCCAAGATCTAACCCAGTGGTTCCCAACCTTTTGCATGTCATGGCCCCTTGTGACTATTTGGCTGTTTTACTATCTGGTTGTGGACCTCTTTAATAACACCAGCTAATACTGTTATGTGCAAGTGGTTTCTACTAGAAAAGCTTATCTGCTTTTTCGCGCCAAAAATCATGAATGTTTCATGGAGCTTATCGCGTGACAAATTGAGAATGTTACGTCGAAATATCTAACGAATGGAATTTTGCGTAAAAAACGCTGCTAAGATCGGGATAATTGCAACTTGCATACCTTCCTTAAAGTGAATAAGCATGTGCCCTGTAGCTTGGATTCGAGAGTCCCTCTCGATCTGTCGTCTTTTGCAAGCTGGACCACCAATGCGGGTAGTTTCACATTTCGGTATTTTGCTTTCATCTTACACATGTAGAGTTCATAGATCCCCACAAATCTGTCTGTGGACCCCGGTTGTGAACCACAGATCTAAATCATCACATGAAGAGCCACTTAACCAGAGACAACCGTCTACCTAATCAGCAGGTGATGTTCAATTGTGATAACAAGGCGGTGTATCTGGTCCGACCCTTTAACGACCGCAAAAGCCAATAAATTGGCTCTAGNTTTTTTGGTTACAACTCGCCAGCTGCTATAGCTAGAGAGGTGTTCAAACCCTCTATGGATTCAGAAAGTCTAGTAGTTNCGAGTCAAAAAAAAAATTTCAGTTTTGGATTTGGGGTTCTNTTGCGGGGGCGTCACAAGTGGGGTGTTTTCGTATTTTTATGGCCTACTTTGCACGGCCCTGGACGCCCATCTAATGGGCCCACGTTTTGGCCCAAA
>JGI24158J21664_10011060_pt1 | contig 12005 bp, 8 predicted proteins | sample Ectturendosymbi3_FD_21664 | JGI IMG/M metagenome (IMG submission 21664) | reverse complement strand
CATCCCGTTCGTGGTGAATCACACAATCAACGCAACACCACCGGAGAGGTTGCAACAACATCCTCTCCTTTTTACAACGAACCACACCGATCGCACGTTCTTTGTGTGAAAGCTGAACTCGGCACGACCTTCACATCCTGGTCACAGCACCATTTTGTTACGATTGGAAATCTCGAGCGGCATATGCGCAAAGCTTCGCACCATAGCAGCAAGCAACAATAGAGATCATGCGTCGCAATCTCTCTTCGCATACGCTAGTCATCATGTTCAATCGTTCACACATTACTATCGGCAAAGTTTCTACGTCGCAATCTCTCTTACTATTGCTTGCTTGCCTTACATATATAATGGTGTTATTCTTCACACACATCCCGTTCCTGGTGAATCACACAATCAACGCAACACCACCGGAGAGGTTGCAACAATAGACTAGCATAAAGTAAAAGTTACATTTTAGGCTGTTGATTGCAAACATAGTTTTAGAACACATTTTTGATTCATGAAACAGGTGTATTATTGTTATTATATATAGCTTTTTAACATTTTATGCATGTATGCCATTAGTGTCCATGAAATTACTAAACTGGCACTTTTCAGTATTGACATTTCAATAAATATTTCATTTCCTACACCGGTACTGCTATTATGAACTTATTTGCATTAACACTGAGAGTCGGGCTACAATACATTCGTACTTTGAAATTGGCCTAAAACCAGCAGTTGTCAGTTGCCTTACCAACGCCATAGCTGCTCCATCGATTGCGCTAGAGAGCTGTTCAAGGGCTCAAACAGATTGGCCAGTCATTTAGTCTGCACTAGAAAAAAAATTTTTTGGTTGCGGGTTGCAGATTTTTTGTGAGTGACGTCATAAATGAAGTAGTTTTTGGGACATTTTGGCTCATGTTGCCTGGCCTAGGGGCTCAACCGCTAGGCCAAAGTATTTCACTGAAGTTTTCATTGGAAACTAGACTTGAGTCAGAGTCTTTTGAGCCTTTGATCAACTTTCTAGCATTTCTAGTTTAAAAGTTATGATCTTAAATAAACAAATTAATTAACCATCTAATTAACTACTTAGTTAAATATTTTTATTACTTTAGATCATAACTTTTGATCCTGAAACCCCAGCAAGTCATCTAAAGTATCAAAAGACTCAGATTGTAGCCGAGTTTCCAATAAAAATTTCAGCGAAATACTACCATTTAACGGTTTGGGTCCAGGGCCAGGCGAAGTGGGCCAAGTAGCCTAAACGTCTTCCACTTATGATGTCACTCACAAAAAATCCGCAACCCCCAATCAAAATTTATTTTCAAGTGCAGACTAGATGACTGGCAGCGTTGATTTACCAGTGACAAAAATCATAAAAATCAAGTGAAAATCATATGCAGTTTTGAAGCATGCTGTGATTTGTATGACACATTTAATTGGTATTCTAATCAGTTTCACTTGTTATTAAGACTTTCACACCTGGGTCCCTTAATTTGCTTTAAGCGTGATGTATAAGAGCAAGGCCATTCCGTGTCAATTCTCAGGAAGTGGTCAGGCTACCCTCTCCAATTTTCCTGAAATTTTACTCAAATTGTCATTACCCCTCATGATGATATCTGCAAAATTTGAATGAAATATGTGAAGAAATGGCATGATTATAAAGTTTTTTAGTTGAGGGGGTGTAAACGGGGAGGAGGTGCAAAATGACGTGAGTTGGAGAGTTCTTGCTGAATTAACCTTATATTTTCAGTACTAATGCACGCAGGTATGAAAAAAGTTATCATGTTTTACGCAACAACTTATTGCACCTTGTAGCCTACAAAAGCAGACGACGAACAAGTAAATGTCATTTGTATGATAACATAGGTGTCAAATATGGTTTGGTTAATGCACAAGTATCATATAGTATTTACGCTGGTTATTGGCAAATAAAAGTATTGGTGTGTATCAGCCTAAAATTTTTTTATTGATTGAGCTCTGCTGACAATATCATATCTCTTGAATGTAGAAACAGACAATGGCACTAAACAATGTTTTTACGTGATTGTCCCAGACATAAAGTCTATATATATATATCAAATTTGCTAAAAGAACACATGGGTATAGAAATGCTTAAATAGGAACTTCATGAGTTTCATAAGAACTTAGTGAACCCACCTAATATTCAAATAGTAAAAACAATTCTTAGAAAAATACCACAATTTTGCTTTTTCGTTTTATAAAAGCAGTTTAGACCTACCTAGAGTAGATATTTTCAATACAGGATGAAGTTGTTTGTGGAAATAAAAAGATGTGTTTAAGTGTTGCAAACAAATATCCATAATTATTTATGATTTTAGCTGATATAGTACTTGTTAAAATAAAAAAACAGTTATATGGGTCATAATAAACTTTAATTCTGGCTTCTATAGCAACCATGGAACATACTTATGAAGCACTGAAAAAACTTAAAACTAAGAAAAGCTTCATCAAAACATTTTTAGCTTCCTATATATATTCAATGCCATTCAAAAATGGACAGAATTTACCCAAAATAAACAACGAAAAGCAATGTGGTAATTTTTATAAAACTACTAGTGCTTCTATGTTCCACAAATCTATACTAACCACATTAAATACAATCATTTTTTAATACTTTCCACTACAAGTCAATAACCTGAAAAATAACCCATACAACATCTAACCCTAATAACAAACACAGCAACAAAGCTGTCAGTTGACGAGAGAAACATTGCAAGAGGTGTCCTTTTGTAACAGACCGTTTCATAACATTACTCATACAAGAGACTTGTTTATAATATACCACTTTCATACCAGACATTGTACCAAAATTTGGGTGGTGTTTCTAACTTAAACAAGAAATAAAATACAATAGATTTCCAATACCTTTCAATTTCATCTGAATTTAAGATATGACTTTTTTCTGAAATAAACTTCCACGGTCCATATACAAATGGTTCTTTTTTCTCTCCAAACGGAGTTGCTGCCCGCTTAGACATTCACGCAATATCCTTAATTTCATCAACACTTTTAAAAAATCTGCTAAAATTACAATCTAAATAAAAATTGAACAGTTGAAAAGTATGTACATTGCATAATAAGTAGAAGCTGTTGCATCACGCACAATATAAAACAAGAGAAGATCACGAAGGGACAGCAGGGTAGCAGAAGGACACTGGGGAGCAATTAAGTTGAGGGCAGTGGAAACACATAAAAAAAACATTAAAAAACCGTTACCACTATCTGACTATGCTTGTTTCTGTTCAGCAACAGTGTTCAATGCTGACATCATGAAATATAATAGAAATTAAAGAAAAACATTCTGAATTTTCTAGGTGCAAGAAAAGCTGCAACACATTTGTTTCAATTTGATCTTGGATGCGCCACAAAATTGCCTGTGATACAGTTATTAACAGTAACACCTAACAAATTTTTGAAATTCGTTTTCATTGATTGGCATAAGTATGGGTTCCATCTGAAAATCTCTACAGACCTCTCTCATTATCTGTGCCTCAGAGTCTCTTAGTTGTGCCTCATTGAAGTGTAGCCCCCCAGTTTGCATAAGGTTGTGATCCACAGTTTGTCTCTCCACAAGCACAATGACTGGGCATGTCCTTTACCTTTTATGATCCATATCTCATGCAGATGGCATCCATAAATTCTTGTTTGCTTAATGCATATCCAATCGCTTTTTATTTGGCAAAGCTGAGAGCCAAGAAGATGCTCCATTTTATATATGCTGTTTTGACTCAGGAGTCAGTTCTTTGAATATTTTGTTCTGACAATTGTGGCACTTTGCATTCTTTTCTTGTTGTTGTGGTTTGTTTTTTTATGGTTGCCTGGTGGCGTATATTGCTGGTCTGAGTGTCAGGTCATATGTAAACATTAAACAATTGTAGACCTATCTGGTTTTGACCTCTGCGAAATATCTGACCAGTTCTTTGCAATTTTGCATGTCAGTTGCTTATCAGGGCAAAGGATTAAAGTGTGTATTAAGTTTTAGTAACCCTAACCTCTACCTTTAGAATAATGGAGATGTCATGGGCTCACATTTTTGTGACCTGGACCGACCCATACCCATTGCAACAAGCCTGTAACCCAACAACCANTAACTCTTCCTAGATTTTGGCCTGTACCTAGCCCGTCCCATAAAGAAGGCAATATCTACTTTACCTCATAAGGCAAAAGCACTGCTGGAGCTTTTGCCATTTTACATGTACATAAGATGAACTTTGGCAAATTGAGTTGAGTGTCAGTCAAATTTCTTTGAAGATTTAACATATTTCAAAAACACTGCAGGAACTTCTTCCATATAGCTCAAAGACTTACGCATTGGTTAGAGAGGGTAACACTAAATCAATTCTAACACTACACAAGTCAACTGACACATTTTGCTTTATAGCATAACGAAGTCTGTGACACAAAATAATGAGGTTCTATTGAAAAAGCGATGAGGGCCTCACAAAGGCTGNTTGGGAACTGCATGCGGCTCTCAAAACATTATAAAACAGTGGTTGAGAACCACTACTGTAGTCTAAAACACAACACAACAGGCGAAAATCATTATTTCTGGTGCTCTTTAACCTTAGGACTACCAAGATATTTTTTTTCAAGAATTACCAATGGGGTCAATTGACCCCTGCGTTGAATATGAGTGGGTTTTTGCACACAGCACACTAGTTATCGCATCTCTTTGATATAAATAAATTTTGAAGTGTGACTTTTATCTATGGTGACGTTACAATGAGTTTGTTGCTTGTTTTGCGCATGCGCAGTGGTAATGCTCTTGTTTGATTTCACCGCCTAGTGAAATCGTGGATGCAAACTGCTCAAACGTTATGCTGCGCCGGGGGCCGAGTTTGCTAGAAACCTGAGGGGGAGGAAACGTTGTGTGGTATGCATGTTAGTGTGCATATCATACAAGTATAATACTGTTGGTTGCGTTTCGATAATGTCACCATGTTCACTCAACCGTAGTACGACTTTTTTTGTGAAATTGGCAAATTATGAAGATGATATATTTTGATCCCACTACCCCACTGGGTGTGTCCCTGATGTTATGGCAGTTGCAGAGAGTGCTGTGCTAGTATCTAACAATGATAACTAGGTATTTGATTTGTGTCTGTATCAAATAGGCTACACAAAAATTTAGTATTAGCGCTTGAAGTGTTCTTGAAAAAGTATATAAAACAAAGACACTTCACTTATTCTTCAAAAAACAAAAATTACATGAAAAAGTAGAATTTGTGAACATGTATCTCTGAGATTCAAATAACTGGCAGCAACACAATGCAATTCCAATTAATAAACATGTCTCTGGGATTCCATTGACTGGCACAATAACCGAAAAGTATGCCTAAATCATACCGTTATTTGTCATGTATATCGGGATAATATTCAACTTTAGCCAAACATATGCTATCTTGCATCAATAGACTTAAAAAATTCCTTGGCAAAATCTTGGCAGTGAAATTTATACAACTATATTGATAGCACAAAACATTCTGGGATACAAAATATTTTGTGTCCTCATATGTCCAAAAGTTAGGAGAGACAGGCTCCCATTGCAGAGTACTTACCATTATTTAGCTTGTGAACACCAAAAAGTATGTGAAGACAAGGAGGTTATCGTGAAATACATAAAGCAAGAATTCAGGAATTGTGATCACCTTGTTCAAGAGGCTTCTCGAAGACATCCAGCAACTTTCCACAAGACGTAGTATGCAAGCATGTGGAATCTCTCATAGTTTGATAGTGGCCTTGTAGCTGTTTTTCACAGGCATCCTATAGCTGTTTATCTCAAATGCAGGTTTGCAGTTTTTGTGATATTGTTTGGCCAAGGGACTGCTCTAGTAGATTTTATTATCAAACTGGAAGAAAAGCTGCGCTCACCAGAGAGACACTGTAAGGCATGTAGAGACCCCATGTATTGCATCTGAAATGCATTCAAGGAGCTGCTGAGGCATGTCACTCCATAAAAGAACCAATTTCCAAATAAGCCAATCAAACAAAACAAGCATGAAATGTTGCAACTGTTCAAAGTGTGTGTGTGAATGTGAAATGTGTTCTGGCCCTGTGTGCAAAAGTTGTTTCGAAATGTAATTGGATAGCTCAACATTCTCAGCTTAGAGGTCATTTGACTCGTGTGGTAATTAACCGTTTTTCTATCGTGAAACACTGATTTTGAAAACAAATTTGTTGTCGACTTGGTACTACCAAAACAATTTCATTCGGCTTGGTAAGACATTTTGTCAATTATGAAATTATGATAGGATAACACTAATTAGAGAGGCGGTAGGCCGGGCGGGCTGCAGGGCCGTATTTCCCAATGAGAAATGTGAACTTTCGGCGGGCTGCACAGAAGACAGAAGGGTGGGCCGTCAGGCTGCACAAAAAGGCGGTGGTCCAGCAGGTTGCGGAAAAGGGCGGGGCGGGCTGCNGAAAAGGGCAACCCTCCGGCTCGCCCTTTTCCGCAGCCCAGCTTACTGTGCAGCCTACCAGTCTGCCTTATTGTGCAGCCCACTGGCCCGACCTGTAGTTCAGCTTGCTGGCCTGCCCTTCTGTGCAGCTCGCCAGAAAATTCATGTTCTCCATTTCGAAACACGGCCCTCCAGCCCGCCCGGCCCTCTGTTTAGTCACGAGTATTATTCATTATGATAGTCTAGTCTATATCAACAAAGAACTTGTTAATTTAGAATATAACATATCCCAAAGCAATGACATACAATCAATGTACAATCATCGTTGGTGAATGAGTAGCCTAAACAAAGTCTTGCCAAATGTCAGTGTCACTTTTCCCACCAGCATAAGGCTTTTCTGACAGCTTTCCATCCTTTAGCAGCTTCAGCACAGAGTTGTGTTCTGCCATATACTGTTGCAACCTCTCCGGTGGCGCTGCGGTGATTGTGTGATTCACCATGAACAGGATGTGCGCGAAGAACAAAAATATATATGCGTGGTGCGAACAACTACAAGCAATAATAGAGTGATCCCGATGGAGTGATCTTGGTGAGTGACCTCTAATAAATAATACTTGTGAACCTGGTGAACAGTTGATTGTGCTTGCTAACGGTGACAACGAGAGTGATCTCGTCAGGTGATATCTATTCAATAGCGATAGACTATAATTCATAATGTTGCTTGCTGCCACAGTGCCAAGCTTTGCGTATATGCCGCTCAGGATTTCCGATCGCAACAATACAATACTTGAGGCTACTACTTAGGCTACTGTACGATGCAATATTACGCTTACAGTTACACAGTACAGTACTGTACAGTGCCTTGCCTACATCATGGATGAACTTTTCACCATTTCCTGGAAAAAGCAGCCTAAGAAACATGTCTTAAAAATGTAATTCCAATGAAACTAATGCAGGATTCTCATACATATACGTAGGGCGTATAAACTTTTATTGGAAAATCACAAATATAACACAACAGAACAGCCAATCCAAAATGCATGGGATTGTTTAAGAGTAGCCTAGATTAGAAAACAGCACAGGATAGTTTAATATGTCATTACACTGCCATATCACTCAGCCATGAAAATAACAATGGTAAAATCAGTCATGCATTGCAACAGCGTAGTTTACTTTTCTGTCATTGCGTGAAACACTCTGGAAGACTTGGAAACTATAGTAACTATACCAGGTATTACGTGATTAGCAAATACAGGCACAGCAGAGGTGTGCCGACTCTTGATTTTTTTGAGTCCGGATTCAATCCTGTTTTGCAAATTTTGAACATGAATTCACTCTGGATCCGGTACCAACTAGATTCAAGGAATCCGATTCCTGTTTGAATCCGGTTGAACATCAGNAAAGTAAACAACCAGTAACGTTTTTTCAGTTAGTACAAAATCCAAATACAGTCCGGNNCCGGCTACACGAAGGAAAACCAAACTCCTGNTCCTGTTGGACGCAGCCGGAGTCCGGATCCAAAAAATCCGAAATCCAGTCCATGCACACCTGACGCACAGCTCAGTCTCACAAACCATTCTTCATCAGCAAATTACAAAATACAAATCCAGCTGGATCCGGTTCGTATTAAAAAAACTTGAATCCGGATCCTGCCGGACGCAGCCGGAGAGCCGGAGTCGACTCCGGCAGGATTCTTCCTTTTTCTTTCGGACCCGGATCCGGAGTCAAAAATTTGTAAAAAAACAGACCCGAAGCCAGAGTCATCTTTCGATTTCGGCAGTAGCAGGAGTCTGTGTGGTCATCTCTTAAGTAAAAACATGGGAAAATTTCGGTTGGATCAATGATTGCATCCGGATTCTGAACAGGAGTCGGATTCTCAAATTTGAAGATTGTAGCACCCGGATCCGGCGCCAGATTCAAAAATTTTGGAACAGGAGTAGAGCCAGAGTCTGAAAAAGTGACTCCAGCCACCTCTGCTTAGTTGTTTGCTCAAGACTCAAAAATAATAGGTCAAAACAATTGAGGTTCCTAGCTGCAAAACTTTCTCTTAAAATTTAAAAAGAAAATTGCAAAAGGGTCATTTGACCCGTATGGTAGTCCTAGGATTAAGATAAAACCAGAGACGAACAGGATCCGGATTTCAGGACGAGAGTCCGGTGTCATGCGAAATCTTTGACCTCTGCGAAATTTCTGACCTGTTATTTTTTGCTAGTTACTTTGCTTCTCAGAGTGAAAAAATAAAGTTTGGCAATAAATTTTTTGATGTGTGTTGTGGAAATTAAAACATTTTGGATAGATGTCAGGTACCCACAACAAGCTATAGTACAGGAATAATTTTAACCAGTGAAAATGTTTGGACATAGTCTTAGACTTCAATTATTTTCTTTTTTTCTCCCAAACCCTAAACCGACACACTTATCTAAACACGAATCCCTAAGCCCTAATCATCAGTTTTCTCAGGGTATTTCATATGTATAACATTACTCTGCGCATTCGAAGTCAGAAATTTCGCAAGTAAGAAATTTCGCTTGACACCGGCAGGATTCAGCACATTTTGAACAAACGGGATCGGAATCGGACTACGGTTTTACTCAAGTTACCGGATCAGGATTTTCAAATTTCAATTACTGGGGGATTTGACACCAACACATTCATAAAAAGAATTTTTGCAAAGATTTAAAGGATGTAATGTAGTTCACATCAATTGCAAATAAAAAAAGGCGCTGTTACACTGGACGTGTGGTGTACCACAGGGCAGAGATGAACATGGATTTGGATTTGTATATAAATCCTGCGGATTTGCTGTTTTTTGATGGATTTGGATTGGATTTGGATTTCATAATTTCTGACTAACCGGATTTGAACTTGGATTTAATAATTTTGTGTACTTTTTTGTTAGCGTTTGTTTCAGTTTCGAAATTACTATATTTTATCTGAGCAATGACTTTATGTGTTATAATGTCATTGATCTTTGTAAATTTGTTAAAGTTTGGTTCAGGTTCTGTGAAAATATGACGTCATTAGGAATTGCACAACACACATCGTGCTGCTTCAATTCAAATGTTCAGCCTTCATGATGACCAGGAGCACTAGCAGCGATAAGAGTCTGCTCCCATGTCCAAGCCACTGGTGCCACTCCTAGTGTTTTTCCACTCTATCTAGCGTTTTTGCATTTCATCTAGTGTTTTAGTGGTTTTTAATAGGTGTCTAGTGTTTTTTATGGGTAAGCTGAATATAATTAAATTACAAATTTTGTGAATTGTAACTGTGATTGAGACTTTGATTTTGTGCAATTATAATTTGCTAAAAATTCTACCAAATACATCTTAAAATACACAAAAGCATATCTGTTTTGAGTTATATTTGTTTTGAGTTAAACCGCTATGAGTCGAAGTGACTGTGGTGATCTGTGAAAAGTTGCAGTGACCTGTACAGCCTAGAAACAAACACAAGCGTTGCTGCTTGAAGGTTGTGGGTTGTGGTTATGCTGACAGTCATGAAACATAGGTGACATTTACCCATTTGCCTAAATTTCACATTTCAGGCCCCAAGGAATTTCTCAAGAGCACTGGCGTGGATGTGTGGTTGGTCTTTTCCTTTATGTGGTAATTTACCATGTGTGAAGGTGTTGCACTTCACCAAGTCACGTCGAAAGATTGTAAGGCATAAAAGAATAATTGTTTGCGTATGTTCTATGGTCCGTCTGGTCTGAGACTAATAAATATATAATGTTCGAAACACCCGCCTGCTCCTAAGGTCAACACCAATTTTCTTCTAATCTGACAAATCTGTCACATATATGTGATCTAGTGTTTTCTTGTTTTATGTGAATCTATTTCTTTTCATCTTGAGAGCTAGTGCTTTTCCGTAACAAAAGACCGGCAACACAGGTTCAGACGTATCGTGCCATCATAGTTACCGATTTGGAGTGGTTTTCATTGACCCGGTCTGTTTTCTGGACTCATGATTGCTACACGTAACACAACAGTAATACCTACTGCATAGTTACATTTAGCACATCTTATCAGATCATTATTTATTTATGCAGCCTAGTGCCAAAACTTTGCGTGCACTTTTTGCCTGTGAAGCTTTAATATAATTTTAGTTAGTCCGACAGGCTATGCAGTAATGAGGGCCTAATGTAGATTGATATTGAATAAAAGTTTTGAAATGCCAAAAATGAACAAAGAGAAGAGACGTTGCCTTAGCAAATATGAAAAGTTCAAATGTCATTTACTGCATGCCTTTTTCATGGAATTGTTTTTAGAGGTGTTGCACGTGTACATCAAAAACTTGGTTCCATTTTTGGTCATAATGGTTGCAATTTTTGCAGGATATTCTAGATTTGAGTGGTTAAAACTGACTCATATGACTAACTGTGCATAACAATACATTGCCGGTAAAATTGTTTGCGATTTACGTTGAAGTCTTTGAAGTGTCAGCTATTACGGTGTTGTAAAACAAAGGCATAGCATAAGTTAACCGTTTCAGTCCCGCGAAAGCCCCAAATCTTGCAGACCTTTGCGATCCTATAACTCGCCAGGCGATTGAGCTAGAGAGCTATCCAAATCATCCACGGATTCAGCAAGTCTTGTGGTCAAAATCGAAAAAAAACGTTTTTCGTTTTCGGTGGGGGAATTTCTGGAGGTGACGTCACAAATAAGACATGTTTTGGAAATTTTGGCCGGCCCTGGGCCCCAACCCACTGATCCACTCCTTTAGGTCAAAGTTTAGTTGAAAACTAGGTCAAAATCCGCGTCTATACATCCCTGGATTGACTTGCTAGCATATCTCTAGCCAGAATAATGTGTCAAAAACCCTGTTTTTGGCCTTATTCAAAACTTTTCAGAAAAGGCATAATTTGCCCTTTCCGGGCAAACTTTGGCCAGCCATAACTCAGCAGCAGATTGAGCTATAGCTGTTCAAACCCTGCAATGACTAGTTGCGTTGTGTAGTCTAGAATAAAAAACAAATTTTAAAATTTGGTTGGGAGGTTTTGGGTCAATGGGATCATGACAGGGGCATGTTTTTTGGTTAATTATATGACGTTATCATCCGATCCCACGAGCCAATATTTTGACTCGCAGTATTTTTGGATTCTAGGGCAGAATACGCGTTGTTAGAGCCCTTGATTGAGTTTCTAGCGTTTCTGGTTCAAAAGTTTGGCCAAAAAACAGCTAATTGGCAAGGGGCTTTTCTCAATACTTTTGGGGAATTTCCCAAATTAATTTTAGGTTTTTTTGGCCCTAATCTTGGAACCAGGAACGCTAAAAACCTATTCGGACCCTTCAAAGTCCCAAATAGTAACCAAAAAACTGCTAAACTAAAAACAAAATTATGTCATTTGAATGGCTCCTGCGGGTTTTAAAGGGAGGTCGGGCAAAAATGCTGACGTCAGCAAAAAATGACATAAACATCCTATCATTATATAAGCATTAAAAAAAAGTCATCCTAAACTGAAACGTTTTTTTTATTGCAAACTACATACCTTCACGAGTCTTTAGAGGGTTTGAACAGCTCTCTAGCTCAATCTGAAGGCGAGTTATTGCCTGCGGTGAAATGCCCCCAAGAGTGACTTTTGAGGGAGCAAAATTTTGGTCA
>JGI24158J21664_10011055_pt1 | contig 12008 bp, 10 predicted proteins | sample Ectturendosymbi3_FD_21664 | JGI IMG/M metagenome (IMG submission 21664) | reverse complement strand
GCCTTAATCATTTTGGGGCCGGTATGTAACGTTCGCAGAATCGCTGCGTAATTTTGTTTGCGTGTTGTCCTTAAGCGACGTTCCCCTTGATTGATTGATTGTATCGAGCCTGGAGTAATTACCCGGGCCGTGTTTTTCGAGCCTGGAGTAATTGCTAGGCCGTGGCCGGGCCGGGCCTTAATTTGAGCGTCAGGAAGCTACACTGCATGACATTTGACTGCAATACGTGTGGTTTTCCTGAACGACACAGTTAGTGTGATAAAAAGTTCTTATTCCCGTCAAAGTACTGTGTATGTCGGTCAGAACTAGGGTTGAATTATCCGGATAACGGTCAACCGATTACCGAGAGCTTTTTTGCAATGCGATATACGGATAAAATCGTGTTGGTTAACCGGATAAAAATGTAACGTTACTAAGGCGTTTTGCGTTTTTTCATTGAGTTTGGATATAGCCTTCATTTTCGGAAACTGTACGGGTGACCTACGTTCTACTAAAAACAATCTTATTTTTACAGAAGAGTGCTTTCGCGTTGTATGGTGGAATCTGCGTTGTGCTTCATAAAGAATGCGTTGCAGAAACAGTAAATGTTAAAAATGCATTTTTTCCATTTCCATGTGCTTCATAAGGAATGCGTTGCAGAAGCAGTAAATGTTAAAAATGCATTTTTTCCATGTACGCTCGTACAGTGCTTGTGTGTATATTTACCATAAAACTGTGTCATGATTTTAAAAACAAATTATCACGCAAATCTCGTGATATCAATTGTCTAACAATTAGTGGTTATTAAACGGCTAACCTGTTAGCTAAAATCCAAATACACGGAAAATATCCGTTATCCGGATAGTAAAAATTAGTGATATCCGAACTCACCGTAATCAGTACGTTATATATTATTTTTCAGAGGAAAACGGGTACGTTCATCTCACTGCAACAGCTCCCGAGGTAAAGGTTTACGTAGATTTATGTCGGATTGCCGTCATGTTTATTAAGAACCTGTTATTAATTTAAATTCGTAAATAAATATTCCTATATAAATATGAAGTGAATCAGACGACTTGAAATGCGCGTGAGTCTTGTATTTTAAATAAATCAGAATCCTACTGGTCTGTTTAACCTGATCCATTTTTCTATTTATTCTAATAATTATGAAACCGAAAAGGATTCTGTTTGTAGATCGAGTGTGGAACGCGCGTGTCGCCAGGTTCTTTCGGGAGGAAGCAAATAACAAAAGTATTATATCTAGTTGCGGGGCATCAACTGGTAATGGGGGGCCCGTCATCATGTCATGGTCAGGGCCGACCTTGGCAAGTGCGGGGTCCGATTGGAAGCACTTTTGCGGGGCGCCACGCATGGGGGATGCAGAAATTTTTGAGGACGGGCATCAAGTCATCATGATAGAAATTATGAGTGATGTGAAAGAGCAAAGCCCGAAAGGGTAATGCCAAGCTGGAGTGTCTGGGGGCATGCCCCCAGTTCAATCCCTCCAGAGACTTTCCACGCCCGTTCCACAGACATCTCCGTAACACCCAATTAATCTATAAGTTTCTGGTCAGGTACCTACCGCTGTGTGCGGCAGGTCAGCTGGCCAGTTGGCCATGTGTTAAATGAAATTTAGCAACACTGCTTGATATCATTAGCCAGCAAAGATAAGACATACTGTAACAGCTTAGCTACGAAACACCAACAAACGCAAAAGCGCAACTGCAGGACATCACACAAAACTACAATGCACCTTTTCATTGTAGCACCTGCACAGTAATGGCAAAGCCGAATGAAACAGATAGGTCAGCTACAAGCAAAACAATAACACGGGAGAACACACAAACCCAATCAGCGCACTTTAGGCCAGGACTGTGGTGCTCGAGCCCAAGAAAATTTGGATGATTGCACCCGGAGCCGGGAAATTTGGGTTCCGGTTACACAGCCCTAATTTGTGGGGCAAGTTAACTTAATGCGGGACGAGTGTCGGTTGCCGTATGTGTGCATAATTTTCCTCGTTTTATTGAGCGTGGAAAGAGAGGTGCAAGGTGGGCCTCGTCTCCCCTCTGAATTTTGAAATTTGATATTTTCATTTCAACTTTTTAGTAGAAAAATGTTTTTCTCTTAGTTTCGAGTTGGTAAAATGAACCGCTGTTGGCCCCCCTGGAAAAATCCACTATTGCCTCCTACTGGAAAAACTCCTTCCGACGCCCATAGATGTTTTTGCACGCGTCCCACTTGCCATCAAATAGGGCCTATTTGATAGGCTATGATTCATTCCGCCTCACTTGATCTGTGCTTGTGTAATAATGTAATTGTACAAATAAGATAATGGTTTTCAATTTTCAATGGATCAAGTCATTTTGGAACCGCAGCCAAAAATGTTTGCATGTTGGAGCCGGAGCCAAAAACTTCAGATGTCTTGAGCCAGAGCCGGAGCCTGAAATTTGAGTTCCGGGTCCACAGCCCTGTTTAGCCTATTATATTCTACGATGCAAAGATGCATTTGCTAAGAGAAGCTTATTTTTCGTGCTTTAGCATCAGCAAAGCCCTTCACAATTTGTCCAATTTTTAGCCTCTGCTTATTTTGTATTCAATGGATATAATCGCGAAACTATTTAGGCGCTCTTGTTGGAGTGATGATCTCAAATAAATTGTAATTAGTTTTAGTTTAGAAAAACTCCATTCTCCGGATGCCACGGTCACTGGGATGGTTAAGTAAATCCTGAGGTCAATAAGCAAATTAGGGAAGAGGCTGTTTCATCAGATCTCTACGAGGGAAAATGCATAACACTTATAAAAGACCGGCTAAGCATCACACATTTGCAATTACTAAATTTAACCTTCAGAAGACAAGCGGCAGTAACCATTGAAACCGCAACAACTATCGAACTGTATCTTGCAGCAGGGACCGATTTTAAGGGGCAACATGTCCCCCCAACTTTTGGACAAGAAGGACACTGTATCTTTTGTCCCCCCAATATTTTGTGAGAAAAATAATGTAGTAGTACAAATTTCGCTGCCAAGATATTGCCAAGGAATTTGTAAGGTCCAATGATGCAAGGTGTCGTGTGTTTGGCAAAATTTAAATAATATCTCGATGTTCATGACGAACACCGGTATGATTTAGGCGTATTTTTGGGTCATTGTAGGGCGCAGCCATGCCAGTTAATGGAATCTTAGAGATACATGTTCGTAATTTTTACTTTTAATGTATGGTTTGTTTTTCAAAGAATAATTGAAGTGTTGTGTTTGTTTTGTTTACTTTGACAAAGAACTCTGCAAGTGTTAATACAAAAGTTTTGTGTACTTAGTAAAGCAAATACCTAGTAATCATTGTCAAGTACTAGCACAGTACTCCATGCAACTGCGACAACACCGTGGGCGTGGCCAGGGGGCTTGGGCCATAGTCCCCAAAATGTCATTTCCATCTTTAATTTGCCAATTTGACAAACAGGTTGTACTACGGTTATGTGAAAATGGTGGCTTCATCGCAACGCAAACAATAATATTATATTATTATTTATGTGATGTGCATAACAACATGCATATCACACAAAGTTTGTCCCCCAAAGTTTTCTGGCAGACTCAGTCCCCGTCTTGCAGCAACTACTAAAACTTGACCTTCCTAGTACGAGACGCCTACAACTGAAACAGAAAACAGCTTCAAAACTTAAACCCTCTCTGCCTTAAGTAGCTTTTAAGGAAAAAAAAAGAACTAGAAAAAACTTACCGAAAAAGAATGATCACTGTTACGATTCCAGAACGAATTATGATGAATGAGGGTGTTAAAATCTCGTAATTCACTTCGATTTTCGCTGCCCACGAGCCCTGTAGCCTACGCTTAAAAAATACTGTGGGTCCCGCGCCGGAACGACAAAGCAGCATCGGTAGAAAGTGCACTTTTGCATAGGTTAGTAGACGTAATGCAAAACATAAATTCAAGCCTACGTTTGCACCGCTACGCAGCTTTTTCAGGCGCATGATCCCTATTTAAGCTTGCTTGTACGCGTTTTATTCAGGCGACTGGAACTTACGAAACAATACAAGACGGTCTTCCTCCACCTCCAGCCTACGAAGTTTCAACAAGGCCAACCGAATAAAGGCGATTGCTGCGCGCTGCGATTGTGGGTGTGTTCGCTTCAATTTCAACAGCACTGCAACCATTATCCGTTGCAATTGTTCTGTGCTTAAACTTCAATTTCCACTGTAATATTGATGCCTGGGTGCATTTTTACTGCAGTATTCTGCGCTGCGTACGACCCTGTTCATTTTCTTCACCGTATTTACACAGTCAGCTTGTTGCTTCGGTTATTTTACCATCCCCATCAGTGATGTGATACGGTACAACTGCAGGCCCGTAGCCACGGGAGAGCATTCGGGGGAAATTCCCCCCAAATTTTGTTGTGCCTAGAAAATATTTCATTAAACACAAAAACAAAAGCTTTGCCCCCTTAAAATGTTTTGTGCCCCATCAAACCTTATGACCTAGCTACGGGCCTGTACAACTGTCTAAATCAGGGATCTCCAATCCACGGCCAGCGAAGACATTTTGTCAATAATGAAAAAATGATACACAGTAAACCTCGGTTAATCCGGATTCGATTTGACCGACGATTTTATCCGGTTTAGGCGAAGATCCGGATTAACCGAAGATGGCAGTTTCTAGCCTGACGTCATCCAAGTACTGAGATATCGGTAAAATAACAGTAGACTTTCGCAGAAGCAAAATGATTTTTTGATATATATACAATGGTACATCAGACTAGTAATCGCCACATCCAGGCAGATATGAGCAATCTTAAGTTCATAATTTTAGATTATCTAGATGGGAAGAAATCCGGGATTTTGGACTGACGCAGAGATTTCTGCGACTGGTCCATAAGGAATCCCTCTATTGTGATGGTAATGTCCTCCATGCCAGGGCTATGACTGTGTGACGTATTAATCGTCTCTACAATCAGTCAAATATTGCGCGCAGTTGCGGCCGTTACCATAATTCTAAATCTGAACGTTCGATGGTGATCGTGAGCACGCTTGTGTTGCGTCTGAAAGCTGCCGAATCTCTCCTAGAGACCAGTCACTGCACTTACGAACACTGCAGCGTGGAAGTACAGAAAAATTCGGATTACGAGATGTGAAAAGAGCAGATTTTATGCGGAATTGGCAAAGATCCGGATTAAAAACGGATAAACCGAGGATTTTTCTAAACAAAAACGTTAGAAATTATTCGTACCACCAATTTTTCCGGTTTTGGCGAAGATCGAGATTAACCGAGGTTTTCTGTATTTACGATAATTTATCCCAAAACAATAACATTACTGAAGATGTCCGGCGCTCCAACTGTTGTGTTATAGCTTATGTGGCCCTGGGACAAAAAAGTCTGGAGACCCCTGGTGTAAGTAACTGGTGTTCGGGTGCGTGCCTTGCCAAATTCTAGTTCCCTGACTTTGCTAATTTGATCTCCAACTGTTTTTCAACACTTGCCAAAGTGATAAACATGGTTGGTTGATTAGATGACCGTCATGCTCCTTCACCAATCCTATATGACACTTTGTTTGTGTAGTGCCATTCTTTGTTTACATTGATCAGCTATCATGACATTGTGTTTTCATTTGCTCTAATGTTCACTAGTGGTTGGTTTACTTAGTGTACGATGGATTTTTGTATTGCTTCTATTTGTTAGCTGAGTCATATGAAACAACAAACCATTACCATTGAGAATGCGAGAAAAAAGGCATTTGAAATACGGAAAGACTGGTGCTGACAAAAAACAAGTTAAAAAAATTAAATCCAAATAATTTTAAAGTACGTTTTGTTTTTAATGTGCAGTTTGAGAATTTGGTTTGTTCTTTGGGCGTAAAGCATATATTAGTAGTTTTTTTCTCGTCTTAGCCATGTATTGAGGAACTAGATATGGCATTAATGCATGCAAATTAGTATCAGATAAGTTAGGCTGCCAAACGTTCAGAATTTCGGTGTTAAAATTTGTGTCCGGAAATAATTTTTACAAATGCTTGAATTTCAGAGGATCTAATCATTAGACCGGATTGATAGTTGTCAGAAGATACTAAAAAATGCCGTATAGCGCTTTTTTGTTGTCACGAAAAGTAACAATTTCATATATGGTAAGCCTAAGACAAGCCCACCTTAACGATTACACTTGTGAGCAGTGGCGTAACGAGGGGGGGCAAGGGGCGACATCTGCCCCCGGGTGCAGCACTTGGGAGGACGCGAAACGGAGGTCAGAATGTTACGTAGTAATTACGAAATGTAGTATGTCAGCGGATGCTAATAATTGCAATGTACAAAATTCGAATGTTATTGCGAAATCTCATCGAGATCATCAAGGTTCGCAAAGCGAGCAATTATGAACCTGAATGACGTTTCAAGGCGGATTTTCTGTCTCCAGCAGTTAGCGCTGCTTGTGGTTTGACTCACGGCTGCGTCACAACGCTTTCAGAAAGCCAGGGTTTCGAACTTTCCGACTTCCCTAACGTGTTACAGTTGCGTCACAATGGGACGGGAATCCAGCGTTCACGGTGCATGCAGAGTGCTATACTGCGCATGCTTTTAGCGCAGCGATAAAACTTACACAATGTTGTTACCAGAGATTTGCAGAGGGGAGATGAACGAGGCGACGGACCCGGACATCCAAGGCAATAAGTCATCCGAAATTACAAAAAGTGCATTTTATCAAAATCTTATAACTAAACCAGGGGTGCAAATTTTTCTGTGAATGTTAGTAGCGCACACATGTCAGCTTTGTCATACAGCAGTCATAGTCATATGAAGTATAAAAGGTGATAAAAACGTGTGCGCACTCCACGTTTTGGTCGCGCGACCGCATTTTTGCATCCCTGAACTAGACGCTTCTTAATGACCAGTAAAACGTGCTGCATGTATCTGATGGGAACTTGCTTGAAGGGACATGCACATGTATGTTAAGTGACCTGAGCGAGATGAAGCACCGCATCGTTACCGTCATCTGTTTTTACTGAACAATACATCCTCAGCAATTTGTTCATAGTTCAGAAAAATGTAAAGGGCAGCAATGCATCAAATTGCATGGTTGTACTACTTTTTAGATACTATTTCTACGAGAAACAGCAGACAACTCTCTCCTAACATGGCGTAAATGCTATCTTCTTTGGTGGGCCTATCTGATACGTACTTGCTTGAATAAAAGCAATATCTAATTCCTCAATGCATAGCTTACCTATGAGTGGAAGAAATTTGCTTATAAACAGATGTCTCAAGCCCACAGAATAAAACGAATTATTAAAAAACTAACACATTAAAAACAAAAAATACTCCTTGAATGCATTTCAATTTAAATTTTCAAAACTTGTTTGTTAGTCAAAACTAGTTTTTACTTATTTCAAATGCCTGTATTCTTCACATTCCTCAATACTAGTGTTTGGTGGAGGGCATATGGTCAAGCAGTTGCCCCGGGAATCACCACACCAATCTGCATGCCCCTGGTTGTTACGATTACAGATTTGATTTTTAGGAAAATTTTTGAGCTTTTATAGTTTGACAAACTTCATGTTAAAATGGAGTTGGTGTGGTTCTGAAGGAAGTTATGATGATTTTTATTTGTGGGATGTTTAAATAAATGCTGACTACTTTTGCAAAATTTTAATTGCAGCTGTGTAATAACGTTGAGTATATTAGATATTGTGAACTTTTCACTTACCGCTACATGGGCTTTATATCACTTTGGCGTAGAAACTGAGCATTTCTTTGGACTTAATTGTCGAAATTCAGGTCACACAATTGCTAATCTGGAACTCGCGCGGAGTGTCACTGATCTTAGATTAGTTGATGTGACATATTTCATTTACAGCAAGTTTTTTGAAGGAACAATCGACAAATTTACAGTAAATGCAAGAAAACTTTTCCTTTGCAGTTAGATAATTGCAAGTAAAGCATTAAATCGCAGTATTTCTTTTTATTTTCTGTCAACTTTTCAGGGTGTAATGTGCAAGAAAATGCTTTGGGATTTTGCAATTTTATAATTATCTATTAGTTTTGTATAAAATCATTTGCCTTCAATTTTCGTATGCATTTTTCTGTCTGTTCTTTTGTTTTCGTGAGTCTCCCTCAATCAGTCCTACGATGTTTTGTTAATCAAAACTCTGAGTGCATGCTCCAGAAACCCTTAGTGCCTGCAGCTTGCATCAGCGGTGATAGTAACCACTAACCAGACCTGACCAGGGAGTGGAACAAGCGGGGAGGGTTGCGGAGTCGGAGGTAAAATATCCGACTCCGACCTTTCTAAAATTTCCGACTCCTCAACATGAAGGGAATGCTATTAAAATCAATGGAAATCGTGGTACACAGCAAGAAATCTTTGTTTCAACAAAAGTATCAAAAGAAATTGTACCATTTCAACAGGAATTCCCAAATTAGGAGTGTGATGTAAAAAATGATCCAATTGGACATACGGAGTCGGACAAATATATCCCGACTCCGATTTGCTATGTTAGGAATCCGCAGGCTTGTCCATGGGAATCCCATGCAGGTCCGTCGCCAGGATTTAGCAGCAGGGGGGCCCACATTTTTAAAATACTGTGCTGGATATATGCAGCAACAAGGGGGCGAAACGTGAAATGAGGAGGCACAGATTTCGAATGGGGGGGCCGGGCACCACTGCCCCGCGCAGGCGACGGCCCTGATCCCATGGGATGAGATAGGCATAAATTGCTATGGGATGGGACAGATAAATGTCCCATGGACAAGCCCTATGTTTGTCCATGGGAATGTCATTCCTATGGGAAACGTCCCATGAGATGGGATAGGCATAAATTGCTATGGGATGGGATAGACAAATGTCCCATGGACAACCCTGGGAATCCGGCTCCGCAACCCTGCAAGCGGGTGCGCTGGATTTGGCATCTTCAAAAGGCTCTGACAAACCTGTAGTTTAGAAAACAAGGTGCAACTCTGGCCAATTTTATCCTGTGTTATCAGAAGATATTGTGCCCAAAAATTATATCATTAAAATTCATGCATATTTATGCAGATGATCAGGGAGATTTTTGGTTAGCTTTTGCATTTTATTTCATCAGATGCTGCAATTCGAAAATGTATTACCGCAACTTGTAGTGTCGTAATAAAACAGTTTGAACGTTCAATCGTGACCAAAATTTTAGAGGGAATAGCTTCACGCGAAACGATTAGATTCTTCACTCAACAGTTTTATTTCCAAGATTCAAAGGTCCTGACGTCAAAATCACAGGAAGTTTTCAGAGGGGTCTAGAAACAACTATTTGCAGGCGATTGCGGGACTCGAGTCAGCTTTCGACGCCTCTTTATTCCCAACTCATTCTTCGCATCTATGCTGCCATGAACGGGCTGGGTGGGGGCGCTAAAACTGAGTTTGCCCCCGAGCGCGGGAAACCCTAGGTACGCCACGGCTTGTGAGGCATTGTAGGAGATAAGAGTTGTAGTATCCGATTGTGCAACCACGTAATTAAGATAACGATGAAGTGTTTTGGGTTACTTAACATACATTTGCATACCCCCCTCAGATTCATGCAGCATGTTAATAGCCTTACCATACGAAAAAAATCTAGTTGTAATTTCACTCCTTGGATGTCCGGGGCCGTCGCCCACCTCTACACGCCCCTGCTGTTTATCCAGCTACTGTTTTTCAAACTGACAAATGTTCTTGAGCTTGACTGAACTCCGGAAATTTACCTCAACGAAGTAGTTGTTGCATCTTATACGGCTCGTAAAAATACACTATACCTATTGCTTCGGCCGTTTCCCCTGTATCCCCATCAGGGATGTAGAAGCGGGAAAATTCTACCGCTTCCTATTTGACTTGAAGAGTAATTTGGCGAAACATTTTTGTCCATTTCCCGATGTGGATTAAACGGTGAAGTTGCACTATAAGTCTGAATGTACGTGCGATATCAGCAGCACGAGAGAACGAGAAAAAGCACAGGGGAAAGTCGGCACCTACGAGCCACTTTTTATATCGAGCGTAGCTACAACACGGTGCAATATTTTTTGCTCAAATTTTTCCAGTAAGTGTCTTTGGGTTGTGGCATGCTTTGTGGGAATTTTCGGAGCAAAATACCTGCAATCTTAAAAGTTACATAGGCTATTTCATTCGTCATCCCAGTAGATCAAGGGTCCCCATGCGTCGGGACCAATGAGCCACGCTTGAACCCGTTGGTACATTGCTGCACGGTTTATGTGCACCATTCCTTAAATTAAAAATCGAACTAATGAAACTTCAAGCAGCTAACTGAAACACATTAAATGGTTTATTATCACTGGCTACTACCAATTTATGGAAAATAGATCTTGGGTTTAAATATTTGAAGGTGAATCAAAACGAAATGTTATTTCAAAGATCAATCCTGAAAATTGAACAATACTATAACAAAGTATGTTTTCGTACATCTGAAGAAAATATATAATCAATGTATCCAATGAATGTTAACAGCAAATTTTTTACTGCCAAACCTCTTGGTTGAACTTGATGTGACAAGAGGGAGATAGGGGTCCGCATGAATATCTTTTATGATCGGCTCAAATAAACTACATTCAACACTGCTGAGATGCTTTTTAAGAAACCTTTCCTCTAGATAGCTATATTCATACTTATTTTCAGCACCTGCCCAATATTTAAAGAACTTTTATTTTTGCAACTGATTGCAAACGCACACAGCTCTTTTTTGGTTCTACCGAACAGGACCGTAACTATGGGGGTAAGAAGTCCAGGGCCCTAGGTCTGGTTCTGACGAGGCTTCAAAACAGTATCGCAGTCAGAATGAGGTCGAAAAAGCCATGGGCCCGTGAAACAAACTTGTTAAGATTACTGGCGGTTTTATATCAATTTTCAACTGTTGCAAGCTAAAGGATGGAACAGTCGGACCCATGATGCCGTCAGTGACTGACGATGTCATTGACTGTCCAAAAAAAATTATTGGTTGTGCTACTGCTTCAGAATGTTGTTGTCGGGAATATTTTCGTTTGTGTGTTAATCAAACGGGAATATTTTCGTTTTTTCAAAACTCGCCAAAATGTTGGATGGAATAGGCTAAACCTATGGAAAGAGTTGAAGCAGGCAAGTCGCATATTGGATCTGGGGTAGGAAACCACCCTCTTGAAATTTACGCGGCTTTATGACAATAGCTTAAGCCCTTTCACAAAAAATACTACGAAATAAATAGTAAAATTACAAAGTATAGTAATCACGCTTTTTCTCAAGCGTCTGTATATCTAATAAGTTAGGCGGGACCATTGAGCCACTGTTCATTGAACTCCACATATTGCGGCTCATGGGTCACTTCTTCGCCATTTTGAATCAAAATCACATCCTCAAACCCGGCGAGTCGATGCTTTTTTCTCTTGCTAAAATGCATATTACGTTGTACTAAGTTAACCACATAAAAGATGCCGGAAACAACTTAGACACAACAGCGTCAAAACAAAAAGTTCAAGACCCAATAGTTTTACTTCAACCACCAGAAAAGTAATAACCAGTGCCAAAAACCTAAACGCTGTACTTGTTTGCATCCCGTTAACATGGGAAAAATAAGGAAGCATGAGGAATATCTAGTATTGATAAGTGGCACTAAACCTGTGTAGTTTTCCTGGGTGATTCAAAGGTCTGGCTATGATCACAGGAGCCGACCTTTCTTCTACTAGCATCCATGGCGTTCCTCATAGAAGGCCTAGTCTACTAAGGTCAACGGTCGTTTTCTCGTTTTTTTGTTGGTGGAAGCGGAAGCGATAGGTGTGGAAGCGGAAGCGGTTGACGAAATAACCGCTTCCACATCCCTGATCCCCATACACTGGCAACGATTGGCAGTCACTAAACCAGTGATTTTCAACCGGTGTTCCGCGGAAAACTAGTGTTCCGTGAAAGATCGTCAGGTGTTCCGCAGGAAATTTGATAAGTTTGACTAGCGTTCCATTGAACACCGGTCGAAAATCACTAGTTTAACGCAATGAGCGTAAATATGTTTTCTTTCGTGAAAGTAATTAGTTTTAGGAGCAAACGAATA
>JGI24158J21664_10011054_pt1 | contig 12009 bp, 7 predicted proteins | sample Ectturendosymbi3_FD_21664 | JGI IMG/M metagenome (IMG submission 21664) | reverse complement strand
CAAGACCACTGAAAAAAGGGGCAGTGGACTTGCCATACACACCAGTGGTCTCAATTGCCACTGGTTGTAAGTGGTAATTGCTTTGGAGGTCATGATACTTTTGGCATTTTGCGGCCTCAAATTGGAAACAAGGGTTTGATACTGAAATAGTAGTTAAAATACCAGTTAACCAGCACCCGTTCAAACCTCAAAGCGTTCTCGGAAGAGACCGAGAGCAGTTTAAAAAAGCAATTTTAACTCTTTTGGAGCCTTTCGCACGCCCCGACCAAAATAGGAATTACGCCCGACTTGATCGGATTTCAGTCAAGAATTACACTGCACGCCGCTGTTGCTTGGAAACCGTCGTGCTTGACTTCATCTCGCACTCAGGTGTGCACAAATTGCATAGAGAGGTTAAGCGCAGGGCATTTAGCGAAAGACATAACAATCCTTTTCTCAGTACACCACAAAAGTATTGTTTGTGGTAAAAGAGCCAAAATTTTGAAGCTTTCCTTTCTTACGGTATTAAATAAGTCTACCAAACGAAACCTGAAATGGCCATTACAAATAGATCGACTTTTCGTGCAATAAAATATTTCGATTTGATGCAAGATATGGATCATATAAATCTATTATGACATAGTAAGGTGTTTGTGCTGTCTTTTTATCTCTAGATTTTGTCTTCATGAGTTACATAGGCATACTGGCGGGTGTACTAAAACGATAAAACAAAACCAGGTGTTCATTGTAATTAAATTTTTAAGTTACCTCGTTTCGCATTCCAGAATAAACTTATTCAAGAACTTAAAATCAAGTTTTCGTGCAGGAGGAAAGGACGATACTTGTCTGCAGAATGAGCGTCAACAGGATGTAGAAATGCAATCAAATCTTCGCGTTTACCTAATTCGATTAGTAATTTTCTGACAGCGCATGTTGCTTCCTTCCGCTATACACATTTTTCTAGGTTAAGCAAATAAATTTTCAGATGGAGTTGTGACGGTTATATACGTAACAAAATGAAAAAAATCTGTGCTGTGTTTTGGCGGACAAGAATTGGCTATTTCTCCAACTGGCAAGTGATCGTATCAACCTTCTACTTAAAGTATGGATTTGTTGCTTAGCCAGAACGACAGTTTAAGCCATAACCACTCGCAAAATTGACAACATGGTTTTGACAACAAACGACCGTTTGAACTTACAAAAGCTTTAAAGGAAGCTGTTAATTAAAGATGCATTCATTTAAAGAAAAGCATTTATCACTTACAATATTTTTAGAACTGGCATTGCTCTATTCTGGAGTCATAAATCCGCCAAGGGGTTGTTATCTCCACCTTGTCGTTTATTGTAATCACCATGCGTATTGATCCATAAAAGTTCGCCGTTGTTTTCTATTATCACAAATTGGCTACTTTTTCAAAAAAGTTTGTAAGAAAAATTTAGATATGACAATTTCGACAGCGGTTCAACCACGTTTTTTCTTTATGAATGCCCATTGCATACCAGAAAACAACATAAAACCAGAAAACAACTGAAGACTTGGAAACTGAAAAAGGTAAATCTTCTAGTTACAAATTAAGGAAAAACGGTGTCGGAATAAACTCTATGGCAGCACATTAACGCATCAGTTCCGGCACATCCATATGCTTAACATGAACCAGGATCGCAAATCGCTGCAACGAAGTATAGACCGTTGGACGCTCGAAACAAAAAACGGAGGCAACCCAAGGTTTTAGTGAAAAGTGTACAGAGTTTACTGCAAGAATGCTCTATTTTCTATGTTTAAACCAGGTTAAATATGATTGAATTCAAAAACAAGTGTAAGCAAATGGCAGCAAATGTGCCAAAAAAATGAATAGAATATGTAAAATCTGAGTTGTGTTGCATTGTAACTCTTTATGAGATAATATATATAATTGTCCGATGAACCGTAAACGGCAATAGGAGTGCTTCATCTCAATTCTATGTATTTAAGCGCAATGAGATATCTTATTCAGGGCTGGAGTTCATACTAAAAACTTGAGCCCGATTAGAAACCTTTTTCAAATCCGGAGATCATTACTACATAGGTCAATTATAAAGAAAAAAAACTATTTTGGGTCCAGATGTTACCGAAATGGATGCAGAATTTGAACGATTGTGTCGCTAGTTGAGTTTTGTGTTTGTCTTCGTCTCAGGCTAACACAAGAGTTGGAATCTCCCAGAAATTATGATTTAATCCAAACTAAAAAAGCGCATTGCCTTAAAAAAATTATTGTGCGAAATATGTCCTATAGTTGCAAAACAAATGCGCATATGTTCAACAACAATAGAAATTAGTTACATTTTTTAACTTGTCAAGACCTGTAAATGTTTCTTTATTTTCAATATGTACTCCAATATCAGGTAAATTTCTACCAAAACGTACCAAACCAGTATAGCTCTAAGGTCACCGCTGATTCAGCCTTCTGACCGCTTCTCTGCACAGAGGTTTACTTGCAGCCGCGCATGCATCCTGGCTTTCCAAGTGGTCGCTACCGGGAGAGCTGCCTTATCTCTAACTGCTGCACATAATACGAAGGTCCGTTACCTCGCAATGCGAATGCGCCAAATCACTACCATCTGAAACAAGACCGACAGAACAAAAAGGTAAGTCGATGATGCATCGGTTCCCATAATGCGAGGCATAAACGTTTCCTGCCAAACGAGTTACAACAACTGACGTACGCGCCGCTCGTGTGAGCGTGCGCAAGAGCGCAAATTCTTGCCCAAGCGCGCACACACGTTTTTGTGTGCAGAAACCATAGGGTCTTTTATCCGGGNACCTTCGGACGACTGTAATTTGACGTTCAGGTAACGGTGCTGTGTTTCGGCGTTCCCTTTGCGAGCAAATTCCGCCACCCCTGAACGCCTCGTCCTATTCAATGTCGTGATGCGCAACAAAGCGAACAATCACCCTCAACAATCAACCCTACAAATGCTGCAGCTGGTGTTTTGACAGAAGTAGACGTGCGTTTTGAAACGGTAAAAAATTATTGCCAATACAAAATTGCATCAAAATTTATATTTTTTCGTCGAGGCGACAAGGAAGCTAAGACATCTTTTTGACAGTGTGGACAGCGTGCGAGCATCTTGAACAGGATGATCAGTCAAAGCGCAATCACGGCATGCAATGGGCCTACTTATTTTCTTTGAGGCACCAACAGAGTTTCAACATAGCAGTATACGTTCAAACAAATACAACATTGGCTAGCAGTCTCACTCTCACTTACCCTAACTTCTTTGTCCAAACAAGTCTTTTCGGTTCAGAAGTTTTAAACTTGGCTAAATTCATGACTCTAACCTTTGTTGGTAGAAAAAAATTTATCAGTGAAACAGGATTGAAATAGATTTTTATTGAACTCAGTCTCGTGCTTTGAAGCTAAGCCTTATGATCCAACATGTGAGTGATTTTAAGCTGAAGTAAACGCTTGAAATGATTGCAGAATGGTGACCTCCGTGTTTTTCTCATGAGTCATGACTCCTGCACTGCAACTCTGCAAGGAAACTCAAGCACAATCCAACAAACCTTATAGAGCGGTTGTTATCTGTACGTAACGTCACGCTCAGTAGGAAGATAATCTGTTGCCATAAAACGCATTGCGTTTTGCAGTCAGGAAATTTTCAAATATGTGATGTGTAAAAAATAGAATTACATCGCATTTTCCCAAAACAAGGGAATTTCGACCCACAAGCCAGTTTTGTTTTCCAAACTTTATATGGACTTGCATTTCGTTTAAGAGAACGTTTGATGATACTCAGCAAATCCTAAGGTCAAGTAGGCACTTGACAAAAAACTAAACTATGGTGTATATTTCTCTTCAATAAAGAAGTTGTTGCGGAGTTATTATAAGATTGAGATATGATAGACTGTTGTCGAGACATTCTGGTCAATAAACCTGCGGCAAAAAGATTCACTGAATGCAAAGATTTTGCCTTGAGGAAATCTAAGGCATTTTGCATCACTACAGGTACATCAATAACTAAACAATACAAAACATCGCCATTACATCAAAAAAATCTAGTTTAAACAGATATTCCGACAGAAAAGCTTAAACGATTTGGCAATGCAATTGAAAAGAAAGCTATCATGAGTTTCGGTGCTACGTTTTTTTCAAAACTATTCAAAAAAAGTTGTATTTTTTATTTTTTTTTATTCAAGTTAATCCACGGTCAGTAATCAAGTCGAAACCGCAAAAACTATCCTGTGATTTCAGTGTACACACTCAACAAATGAGTTGGCAAATAATACGGAGGAAAACCTTGGCTGACCACAATGGAGTAGCTAGAATTTTTATACACATGAGACCCCTACCAGTAACTTCTCGTCATGCACGTCACTTTGTGAATTGAAAAGGATAAAAAAAGGTTTTAAGAAAACACTTTTTCATCGTTAATCGACTTTTTTTCAGTATATCGAAACACGGTAGCCTATGAATATGTTTTTAGTATTCAGGCATTTCAACATTTGCGTGATACATGCTATCCTCGTTCTCGAAGTCATGCCGAGGTAGAGTGCAGTTTACTGATGAACTTGTGTTCAACCGGCCCCATAGGCTCTGCTTGTAAAGTGGCGTATGTTTGCTTCTTAAGCTTACCTGCAACGGCTGTTCTAGTCTGATAACTTAAACACTGGCAAACTTTCCAATCCATTTAAAATATGAACATTTTTAGCTGAGGGATTGATTTGAAGGCCACTGTTTGTTTTGACTGACGTGTTTTCGTACCATACGTAATGTTTTTTTGGCCTGTTTGCAGACATCGCAGAACGTTACTGTTGTTACACCACCTTTAGCGAACGTCATGACTGACAGCAGAAGTTTTTCTTATGAAAACATTTTTTCTGACTATATGTCCTGGACATTCTAACTGTTAGAACTTTCACTGGATGAAATAAAAAAAGATGTTCTTTATGTGTAGAGAAATTGTTTGTTGAAGCGAAACCTTTAAAAAACTGAAATTGAAAGAAAAAATGTCGACCCTAATATTGCCACTGGCATTAACACAAACACCTGCATAATGAGCTGGACGCTCAAATCCATAAAACAGGAAACCTCTGTAAAGGTTCTTAGGAAGTGATTTTTAGCATTTTAATTTCATTGCGTATGTAACATCGTAACTGCGTTTTTACCATATTTCAAAACATGACAAAATCAACTGAAGAATAGATTAACGCATAACCTTTCCTACCATCGTTTCCTACTCTTTCACTTCCTTACACCACCGGACAGAAAGTCATACAGTTGAGATCGAGTCATAACCGCCCGCGTCTTAAGCAGGGAAATTCCAAAGCCACGCGTGACTGACCGGAGAACACTATGTAACCTTATGCTTGACTTTGCCCAAGAAATCATACATCGTCGTCTCTCTGGGCCACTGCTGCAGGGGCATGGTCAGGACTTCCTAGTGCGAGTGTGACCCAGAAGGGTCTTTGACAAGCAAAATCTTATTCGCGCTTCTGTCGACTTACAGGGTAAATATTTTCAAACACTTTTACTCTCTTCTTACCGTTCTGCATGACTTTAAAAGTGACATGCCAATTCTGTACAGGAAATTTGCAAAACCAGGTACAGTGGAACGATCACCCTGTTTCAGAGCAGAGAAAAAATAGATAAAAGTTTGAGCTTTTAGGTTTTATTTTAACCATATTCAACCGTGCTCAAACAAATCAGAGGGTTGTATTTTTGTGCACGAATGACTTCTGAACGTTTTTATCAATTTACGTCAAATGTCGATTTGATTATGCGTAGCAAGTCAGTATGGTTACGCAGATCATTTATTCTACTTTTACATTTTACGTATACGTACACAACTGTAGAAAAATTTCAAGACCTGGCAAGCAGTTTTCCAAACTTAAATCTAAAGTGACTCACGCGTGCGCGTAAATCACTTCATCCGACTGTCTTGTTTCTGAGCGATTTTCACAAAGCCAACCGCCAACAAATTTTTACGTAAATGTAGAGCTCTATTTTAGTGCATTATCTTTGGCAATGCACTTTTATAATCACACAGAGTTTACATTGCACCAGTGAAAAACTAACAACTATCAAACCACGCCATTGACTGCGTTTCAGCACATCCCATATGCTCCTTTCCACTTTACGACACACTTATCTGACGCCGCTCTGCCAAAATGACACCTCGCCTGAAAGTTTGCAGCGCAAACACTTACGTCGCTTTTTGCGCAGTGTAAGCTAGCAAGGCACACACTCCATTGTTTCAGACAGGATAAATTCAAGGGCTTTTGTTGCAAGTTCATGTAGCGGACACCAGTCACACCAAATCTTGAAGTGGAAGGTCACTTTGCAAAACACATTCCGCGGAAACTTTCTTACTCAGAGTTGCACTCGTAGATACGAAGACTACGCCGCTACGGAAGATTTTTTGTTTTGTTCTTGAAAAAGCGTCAATCGTTCTTGATCAAACACCATCGCGGTCAGTCTGTAGCGGATCTGCAAATGAGTTGGGTTTTGATCAATGCCGGATGTTATTGTTGCAGGGTCAGCTAGCAGATCCCGACACCAGACTTTGACCGAGTTAATGCCTTTTTAATTTCTCCAAAATTTTACAAAGATCAAACACACCGGCAGATCAGTGTTGCGCAGTGCGCATTACGTAATATGCCTAACAAACCAACGGATTTACTTTCTCCATCACCGGTTTGGTGATCCTGGTTGAAAACAACCAATCTTGTTGTTGAAAAAAAAGCGCACGAAAGTGACAGTTTCTGCCAGCCACCACATCCTATTTTTACATTTTTAGTTGGAAGCCTATTGTCATCTCAAAAACATCATCTTGCGCTCAATAAATTTTTTATCAAATTCGTCATGCTTCCATGCGTCCCTTGATAAGGCAGTCTTGTTTTTTGGCAGTGCAGAATTTTCAGCATAGTCGAGTAGCAACGTTTGCATTTTTCAAACATGGTTTTCCTCTGTTTCTTGAAAAAAAAGTCTGTTGATTCATCAACATGCAAAGTCGCCACGCATTCATTGCTAGGCATGCCATACGTCCCGTTTTAGCCAGGACAGTCCCGGTTTAAAGGCTTTGTTCCGGCGTCCACGTCAGTTAACCAAAAAGTCCCAGTTACGCATTCAGTCAGCCAGCATAGACACGGATATTAGCAGGCTGTGATTGATCTGTTTAGCCAACTCGTTCAAGAGTGATGTGTGATGTTGTTTTTTTGTTTCGTTGTATCGGATCAGGGACTTAAACACGCGGGCCGCATGTGGCCCACGAGGATGTATTGTGCAGCCCGCAGTGCTTTTTGGGAATTTTCAAATAATTAACATTTAACGTTATTTAGTTTGTTCGCCTGTGTTTAAAAGTGCTCGGCTAGCGATTGCACAAGTTCCTAACAAACGTACAAACGGCTAGAAATAATTTGCGTATAACTCATTTCCATCTGCAAAACCATTTGGCATTTTCTCATTTTATTGAATCACTCTGAAAATATTGGTCGGCATATGTAATTTTTTTTTGTTTAATAGTTTCTTATTTAGGGTTCGATTTGGACCTTATCTAAAAAAGTACTGTGCTGAATTAGAATTATCTGTTTTTTCAATTAGTCATGGCGGACGTTCAGATATTGACAACCACTTGGAAGCGAAAAAAACAAATCTTCTGTTGAGGCAGCAATGTCGTCATCTCGTGTGACACACTTCTTCAAAGCTGCTCATTTTGATGAGTCTGTACTCTTAGCTGCGAAAGAAACTAGTTTTGCGTATAACGCTGCTATTTACGGACAGTCTTTTAAAAGTTCTGATTGCAACCTCTGAGCTGATTTCAAAAATATTTGAACCTACATTTGCCATTGCAAGAACAAAATGTGAATCAGTAATTGTTAATTGCATTGCTCCGATTATTGCTGCTGAACTGCGCCAAGAATTAGATAAAGCCAATTTTGTTTCCGTTACTGTTGATGCTTCGACCATAAAAGAGCAGGGACGCTGGAGACCGGAGACATGACGGGGGCATTGCTCCCCTAACCTTTCATATGGGGGGCAACCGGAGACATGACGGGGGCATTGCTCCCCTAACCTTTCATATGGGGGGCAACGGAGATGCCTTTTTATAAAAGTATCATAGGTAATTTCATGGTTTATCAAGATCGACTTAAAACATATTTATTGCAGCTACTGACACACCCAGAAACTTTAGAGTGGTTTTCTGTAATTTCTGTTATTATTTTTAAGGTCAACATTGTGGCTGCACAAAAACAAGCATTATTGGTAAAGATTTTTTTGTTTTTTAAAGCTTTCATTTCCCTCAACGCTTTTACTTCCTCCTACCGCTGTTTCGGCGTCCCTGGAAGAGAGGGCAAAATGTTTCGTTGTGGTTCGCTAATTTGTGCCTGATATCGGCGTGAAAAGCTTTTAGAATTTAAATCGCTTCAGGTGAAACTGCTGCAATACTTAGCGAAAATAGCTACATACTCCAACAGGCCTGTAGCCACGGGGGCATTCGGGGACAGTGACCCCCCAAATATTTTTGTACCTCATCAAATTGTGTTGTGCCCAGAAAACTTTGTTATAAACATATAATAAAAACAACAATCTTGCCCCCCTAAAATGTATTTTGACTCACCAATCCCTATAACCTGGCTATGCGCCTCTACTCAAAGTAAGATATGAACCACATTTGTCTGATAAGGCTCGTTTTTCTGAAGAGTCCCGGTTTTCAATCACGAAAATGTGGTATGTCTATTCATTGCGATAATGTAGAATGTTCTCCTAACCGAAGAGGATTGAAATTTAAGCTGATATTTTTAAAAAGCTCTAGTCTAGTGGACGTTTTGCTGCGAAAATAAGCCATCCTGGAAGACATTGTTTTAGAAGATCATCTTTTCTGTTTTGTTGTTGCCAGGGAAAAGAATACGCTGCATCAGGATCTGCTGGTGTTCAAATCGCTACGAAAGCAAGCAACTTATGCTTTGATTTATTTATTTTAGTCTTGCGTTTGCTCGCTTTCTCTGCTCTCGTGTTATTCCTTCAGCATGCCACTCGTAAGCTTTTGCTTGTAGATTTCAGGACTGAGGATGCGTATAGTTACGACAGTCGCTCTACATTATAAACCAAGGTTGCCAGGCTGGCATTTTTAATGCCAAATTCCAGAAATTTGACCTTCTTCAAAGTGGTTTGGCATGAGAAAATGCTGTTTGGCAAGTTTCTGGTCTTTTTCAGTGGTCTGGGCAGAAACAAAAACGTTGTTTGGCATTCCTTAAAAACCTCTCTCCTTGAGCTTAAACTTTTAGATTATTTTCAGGCTCTTTGGCATTTATTGATGTTATTTAGCATGTTTTGAGTAGCGATATGGCATATTTGGTCCATCTGAAGCTGAAAAGGCTAATTGTTGTTCTGTGGGTTCTCTGTGACTGCCATTGTCATAACTATTTTGTGGAAATGCGACATATCTAACATATCAGACGCTTGTGTACCAGATTCAAAGTAATTAAAAACTATGGCATGGTGCTTGTATGTATTTTCATAACCTGTATTTCATTGGTTCAACCACTTACAGGTATTTTTATTAAGCATTTTCTATAAGAGGAGATGGTACTTTTCGATATTAACATTTTTTGTTTATATATTCATAACAATTGTAGGGTTGGTTCCATGGAAACTTTGTATTTTTGCATATTACTCATGGAAACATATTACTCATCCGGGTAATTCAAAACAGCCATCGGTCTCTTTCAGATTGTTTGGCATTTTTTTGATACTATTCGGCACATTTTCATGTACAATTTGGTATTTTTGGTGCGTCTGGACGTGGCAATGGCAACCCTGCTGCAAACAGCATGAGAGGCTGTGTTGGACTATTCACAAGTACACCGCTGCAAGGACATTTCATCTTAACTGCATGAAAATGAAGCGCATTTCTAATTGCGCTCTCGTCTCTAATTCGCTTGCTAATGCACTATGTTCACTTTTCAAAACGTTTGAACGATTGCTTGCACGTACATATATACGTAGGGAACTTTCTCCAAATTTTTTGAACGTCACCATGAAGTATTTTGTAGAGTCAATAAGTCTTAATTCTTTCAGTGAAAAGTCAGGTAAAAGTAAAGTTTTCATTGTTTCTTTTATACCATCTTACGTTTCACTGTTTTTTTTTCGCAGGTCCATTCCAAGTAATCCGGAGCGTGACGTACCATATATGTTTTTGTCAGTCATCTTACCATCATGTAACGTTCTTCACAGGTATTTTGGAAGTCGATAAAATTTTCCACAAAATTGGATTTACAGCATTTCGTTGTATAAATATAAAAGAAATACTTCCCTATTAAAATCATTTTTTAAACTAATTTGACAAAACTTTCGCTGAATGTACTGTACATTCATGATATGTTGCCAATCTCTTGATTTGATCGCGAATCTAACTTAAACCAAGCGTAAAACTTAACGCTGAACACATTTCCCACGTTTTAGGCTATTTGTTTGTACAATACGCAAGGAAGCAGACACTAGCAAACCACAGAGCAAGTAAGGTCCCCATGTAAGAAGCAAGCTTGAAGTGCAAAATATATACTAAACTTTCGTAATGCTTCTGATTTTCAATAGCATATGCCAAAGATGCTTCCATCTACTCATTTTGTCCTTATGGAATTCTTAATAATCTCATTCCATAAGAGTTTTGCTCTTGGTTTGGCGAATAAACATTTTTGTTCAATCTGGAATACTACTGAGAAATAACCAAAGTCGATAAAGCAATCCCTATCATAAACTAATGTACTTGCAGCAGAGAGCTCAGTTTTCCAACATTAACATTACAGCAGAACAGGAAAGTGTGATACCCATATCCATGTACTTATACTTCGCGGTACACTCAAACAGACAGCTGAAAAAATTTTACCGTGCTTCAACCAAGCCACAAGATGTCTCGAAGATTGAAACTCGTATACACATGCAAGACTTTCTAAAGATGATAGCAGTGCAATCTCAAATTGGCATAAGCAAGTTTGCCGACCAATGTCAAATTTTTCGACGTTGCTGTGCCTTGGTAGTAGCAACCGTATAAAATAAAAATCATTTACTCCCCTTGCAACTCTGTACTGTCTTGCTCACTGAGCAAAGTAACGGCTGCGCTCTGTTAACTTTCACTCTTCTGCAACAGGCTACTGCGCTATAAATACCGATTCTAACCAACAGCATAGAATGTATTGGACATGTAGCGAGCCTTAATTGACATCTCGGCAAGCATTGTTCGGTTGCGCAGTTATTTCAAATGTACAAGGCGTACCATTCCTTTTTAGGCAACCACTTCAACAAGCTCTGAAGCAAACATTTTCGGCCAGTAGCAGACGAGCACTTCTTTCAACACTCTTTAAACCACTCTGTTTATTGCCTACCTTTTTCTTTTACCTGAACTTCAGCATGGCTAGCATGACTGGGTTCTAATAAGATGCAAGAAGAAGATCATAACAGGTACCTCATAAGTAATCTGTACGAAACAAAAAATTGATAAAATTATTGGAGAGGTTCTGTACCTATCTTACTTTATTACGATCACATGGATGCAATGCGCCACTTAAAATCATCTAATGCGCCAGTATCAGAGTTAGTTTGGTTCATTCTAGGAACTTTTGGTTTTGAATTGAGCTTCTTTTCAAAAACTGACGTGGCCCCTGGCTGACTTGTAGGACGGCAGCTTCTCAAATTTGAAGTAATTCAGATAATATTATCCAAGAATTCACGTATTTATCCCTCTGATTTCCGCCGAGTACATCTAAATAGGTGGCCTTATTGGACCGATTGCAAGTCAGAAGTCTCAATACATCCTGCATATTTGCCTCGTACACAGTGCCACACAGCAACACATTACCGTTGTTTTGATGAATAAAAATGGGGATGAAATCGTTTACAGCACATAATTCCACGACAAAGTCAAACTTACTCCTTTGTTAACGTAATCGTTATGGTTAATGTTTTAGTTTCAACAACCATAGTAACATATTACCCTTCAGGTTTATAAATATCATACCTACTGACAGTACTTCACCCTCAGTTGTGAAATAAC
>JGI24158J21664_10011052_pt1 | contig 12011 bp, 7 predicted proteins | sample Ectturendosymbi3_FD_21664 | JGI IMG/M metagenome (IMG submission 21664) | reverse complement strand
TATATTAGCAGGACCCCCCCACCAGCAACATACCAGGCCCCCCCCACCAGCAACATACACGGTCCATGAGCAAAGCACCGCCCCCACATTTGATTCTTTTTTATGACGCAATGAATCAAGCAGTTGGTGGACTGCAATTGTGCGATTGTCGTTGCTGTCATTACCAGTTCGCGCTCGCGTAAGGAAATGACAAAGGTCGCGATCAATCAACAAACTGACACAATGGAACGCCAGTGTTCTCATTGTCTTTGATGACCAGTGGATGTTAAATGACGTAATAATCATTCGGCGCAACTATGCAAGTGTTCAATGAGAGTCATGTGTTAACATATGACAAGATCTATCACTTGCCCTTCCTAGCGACTTAAATTTATTTTTCACCATTGCATGATTGTTTCACCTTATTTTTCGCTTGAAGCAAAACATCGTGCTATGAACCTACCTCAAAACGCTGCAGGACTGTGGGGGTTATGCCTAAATCAGTAGCGTTTGAAATTTAATTGATGTAACAAGGTAGACTTGAACTTCTTACGAAAACAGTCTATTAATTTATAAATAAGGTCATATTTTGATACAAGAATCAAGCAACTTTATTACGTACTAGAGTAAAATTATGTTTTCTCGTAACTCGGGGCCATTTTTAAGTCTGTGTTTAAGTTTTTCAACGCAAACAACAATCTATTTAAAAACATTGAAATTAATTTCTCCATGGCAATGAAGGTTTCATTGACAATAAAATTTAATTTAACTTCATATTTATGTAACGTACAGTTTAGTGGACAGACACAGCTGCATTCAGCAGAGCTACAATGAAAAGCACTGAGACCTGATCACCGATGTGGAGATGGATCAGAACAACTGCGCATGTTAACCTTGCTGCAGCTCCGTGGTCGTTTCCTTGTAATTGACCCAAGACCCGCAATTCATTCTCCGCTGAATTCAAAGCTTCAGGTAACTTCTGCAGCTTGACCTGTGGGAGTTCATCAAATGTTGACTTCAAATCGAGGCATTTAAAATTAAACAAAAAAGTTTTTTTTATCAGTGGATCACGTGTTTCCTGTCGTTACGTTGATTGCCACGCTACAATATCTGTAACGGAATAAAAATTCAGGAAACTGTTGACGGCGAGTTGAAATGAGTACAACATTATCAAATATAATTTCACAGATGAACTAGAGCAGAGTCGTGATTTCAAAATGACATCTTCATTTCATTATTTTTATTTTCTAGTTAGGCAGTATTTGTTGCAGATAAGTTATGTAATCGCTATGTTGTTGGTCAGTATTCGTCATGCTCCTGGCATCTTCTGCAGATCTACATAACATGATATGTACACGCGGCAATGAAAAGAGGAGAATGTTCTTAAAAAACATCACTTTCCCTAACTCATGCATACCAGCAACCTCGTAGCTTTCCCAGTAACATCTGCAGCCGAGTGTATGTGACTCTCATCTTCGCTGGAACATATGTCGGCAGCTTTCTTGTATGAAGAAACCGACCAATCAGGACAGGCGCTCTCCAGCAGTTTGGCCGCTTTGTCCAGACACATGATCGCGGTGTCCGGCGTCCCGTCCTCCAGATACATCTCGCAAGCGCGGTCGAAATGCTGCTGAGCTGACGAGACAGCATAAGTTGCAGAAAGCCGAGCAAGGTGTATGAGAACAACAAAGAGAACTCGAACGTGGCATGGAGCATCGCCAAGACGTAACATGCATTTTAACATCAAGTACTTTGCAGCGCATTTTGATGAAAACACATTTCGTTTAGCTCGTCACATTTACTTACAAAAAATGCTGCTGTTATCTAAAGAAACACAACAAACATGTTAACTAAAAATAATGAAATCGTCTTTAAAAACATAAAAAATGACAATACTTCCGACAAAACTCTGAACAACCAACATGTTGACTAAAAATAATATAGTCCCTAAAAATACAAAAGAAGTAGCACTCCCTAACAAATACAGCAAAAAGTTCCAGCGAAAGAGAAAAGCAAACGTTGTACCAAGTTGCGCTTGTGGACATCCAGGATATTTTTAATCCAGGACGTAAATATGCATTCATCTTTCGAACTACTCATTTTGAAGGACCTGATGCATGACGAAGGATGACAGTATGTTGCAGTGGTGGAAACTGCATGCCTGCGTGTGGGGCAAAGCACGTGTGGGGCGAAACACGCACAGAAGAGGAGCGAAAGTGAACCACTACCCGAGGAAACGCGTTTTGCAAAACTGTTGTTGTCGTCACAGCTGCGGGGGAACAAAATAATCCCCTGCGTCAAACAACACTCTTCAAGCAAATCTCTACTGGACCACTCGAACAAATAAAANAGACATGATGCGCTCGCACGACATTTTGCGTGCGTTCTGTAACACAATCACGATTTACTGTTCTTCGCACTTGCCGAGAGTGAAAGCAGTCGTAATACCCAATATTATACAAGCTTTGAAGAAATACTTGCTATTTAAATATGAAAATCAACATGAATTTTAGCTTTGGAAGCCGTGAAATAAAATTGCGGATCTCAGAGGAGTAAACACTAAAGCTCCTTCAGTGACCATATGTTCCGCTAGAAAGGTTTAATTAAAAGTATAGGTTTTGTACGAAATTGATTTACCCTGAACAACCCAAGCTGCACCAAAGAGTGGCCAGGGAATATACGACAGATTCCAGGTCATATGAAGCATGATATTTTGGAGAACTTTTACCAGGGCTGTGGAGCCGGAGCCCAAAAAGCAATCTTGGTTGACTGGAGGTGGAGCCGTAACCAAACATTTTTAGATGGTGGGGCCAAAGCCGGAAATTTGGGTTCCGGTTCCACAGCCCTAATTTGTTGGGAAGTGAGTTGTACAAATAATGCAATCAGTCTTAAACGGACCATATCATTTGGGAATGAGAGTCAAAAACTTTAGATACCTGGATCTGGAGCCTGCGCTTTGAGTTCAGGCTCCACAACCCTGCTTTTCATGCTCTGTGGTTGTTTACGGCATGCAACGCTCAGAAGTAACAACATGAATGAGATAACAACAGCAACAAATGCATGCAGCAAAAAACAATTACCTTCTGAAATTTTTTTCAGGTCTTTGCAAATTTTTCCAGCTTCTTCAAGTGCTTTTGCAGCATGAAAACGCGACGAATTTTTGTAGTGGGCATCAGCAAGACGCAAATAGGCTGACAGCGCTTTGTCAAGTGCTCTGAAACGCAAGTTTATGTGTTGATTTCTCATTTTAATTTGTTACAAGTGCATAGTACAGTTCATAGTTAACTTGCTATTCGAATTGTATCCAGCTAACGTCTCAACTGGGATTAATATATAATCCTATATGCTGCAAAATACTTTTTTTGTGTATAGATGTTTGAAAACACAGGAAAACGAGTAGCTAAAAATTCGTTTCTTAAAACCCACAGCTGAAACAAATCACCTCCATGTCAAGTTATGGCCACTTTTTCATTAATAGCAATGATGTATTGTTTCAGTATAAAATGAGGACACAAAAACCAAGGATGTCACAGATTAACAGCATTGTAAGGTACACCTATATAACGCATTGCACTTATGGAACAAGATCAGCAACAGAAGATTTCAAAGCAGGGTAATGTTTTTTTTCCTTCCAATAAACTAACTGCACTCAAACCAACACCAATCTCATTCTTTCTTTACAAAAATTCCTTAGTGTTCTGCACACAAGCTACTTTCTTATGACAAGAGAAATATTCAGAATATTCCAGAACTACACCAAATAACTATCACAAACAGGTAGTCCAACTAACCCATTATTGTTACTTGAAAGTTACATAATAAAGTTCATTTAGGGTTATCACAATAATCTCAGAGCAAATATAAAAAAGCAATAAGCTGGTACCTAGCTACAGCTAAGGTTAGCAACCCATTACAGATGTTGATGAATTTTGAGTTTTTTGCTGTGATACATTTCAACTGCTCAGATCATTAGTTTACAAAAACAAAATATACTTTTATGAATCATTCACAAGAAAAAATACTTAAGATTTAAGTCGACTTACAATAAAAATGGAATATAGGTTTTTGCAGAGAAAAAAATAGCAGTTGAGTTAAGTTGCACACAAGCTTGAAGGTCCTGACAGCTGGACTGCTACAAAGCATTAAAATTGGTGGGATGATGTACATGGAAAGGTATCAAATGTTGCATACTGCCTAAAACTGGCAAAAACATTCCGATCTGTGAAAGACACAGAGCTGCAAAAAGCTGCTATACATGTAAACCAATGGTCCTAGGGTTCGACGGAGCTGTTTCAGGTGTTTGATGAAGGTCATCTGAAACATGACTAAAAACGTGGGACTACTGTATAATTAAATATAAAATTTTGAACGATTTAATTTCTGTAACCCATTTTTACTTTCTCTCACATTGGGAAAAATTGGGGCTTGACAAAAGCTTGGATAACTACATAAGAGTTCGGCATGTTTGTAATGGTTAAGATCCACTGATGTGATCTTTCAATTGTGTAGACATAAAAATCACAGAGTAAGGTGAACAGCATATTAGAGCAAGCTCATTCAAACATGAGTTCATCAACCACAAGATTGATGCCTAGAAGACATTGAACTTTATGCAGCTGGTGGTTCTCAAGCACCATATTGGTATCAACAAATGAATATACTCTAGGCAGGGGTCTCAAACACGCGGCCTGCATGTGGCACTAGCAGCCCACGATGTTTATTGGGAATTTTCAAATAATTAACATTTACAGTTTATTCACTTGTGTTTAGAAGTGCTCAGCTAGTGAGTGAACAAGTTCCTTTTAAATGAATGTAAAGATGGCTGAAAATGATTTGCCCATAACTCATGATACCTTTTGCACCAAATATATAGATGTAAAAGATTTTCTAGTAAGGTTTACGTACCACCATTGTTCATAATGCGACCCTCGGGTTACCTTTTTAGTCCTCATCTGGCCCTCGGAGCAATTTGAGTTTGAGACCTCTGCTCTAGGTAGACCTTTCCCAGAAAATAGTTACTAAAACAAATGCTGTTTGAATGAGCTGTTTGAACCGCCATGACAAGTTATCAAAAATGAATTCATCCTTGCTCTTGAAGGGCATCAGCTGGTAACTCTACACCTCAGACATGGTAAGGAAATTAAGAAAATTAGTATGAGTGAAGAGGATGGTTTAAACCAATTAAAATGGAGAGGACTGAAATTAATTGCAAGTCATTCTGGTTAATCCAGCCACCTCCATACCAGGGATAATACTGGATTTAAAACAGGGACTACTACTGCTGCACTGGTGGTGAGTCAATGAGCCTGCACGTGAACTGTTGTTCCCTTGCACCATCCATCAACACCGAGCACGAGGGTGGACAGGCCACAAATATTGTTTTGCAAGTCTTTGGTTTGACCTGACTGGGAATTGAACCCAGCATTCCAGCTTAGGTGGCGCATGCTCAACCAAATAGGCCATTTAGCCAATGCCAACTTCTAATAACATGATACTTATGCAAAATCATAAACTGCACAGCACCAACACGAGTTGACCCTGTTGCCTATGGCTAGTTGAAATGGCTACTACACTTGTCATCCCATTTTCTCCAATGTTTACTATGGCTGCTGCTGTCTTTATGGGTAACTACTGGTACTTCATGGTTTTTAATATCTTCGGTGTGGTGTGAATTCCACATGATTATTTAGCAGGCACGGGACCGGTTTTTAGGTTGTTTTCATTCAACAGCTATACTCAAAATTGAATAACTCAAAAAGCACTCACCAGATTGACCTCAAATTTTCAGGTAAGAGGCATTTTCACGCGAAGAACATTTATCTAAAATTTGGTTGCAAAAGACCAAGCATGTTAAAGGTAATTGCGCTCTACTCAACAACTACTGAACCCAAATTAGTGCGTTGCCAGCCATGCGCACAAACAATTAGTCTGATGCTCAGGAACAAGAGTCCGGTTGCTCGATTCAACAAATCTTAACTTGCAATGTTCTTGATGTACTGGATTCAAGTTTCAGACAAATTCATAACAATTCAAAAATAATTATTGCACATTTTGGTTGCAAATAGTTTTAAAAAAGTTATGATGCTTCACAGAACAACTGCTCAACCCTGCTGAATAAGATAAAGTTTTGTAGCCTGCGCGCATCTGTTTTACAAAACTAAAGTACCTAACTCCGAAGCTTTTTGTTAGAATTACTTCAAATTTTCAGAGATGATGGGAATAGGTATGAATGTTATATGTGGAAATTTTCTGTGCACCAACACAACTAAAAAAAAGGTTATTCTTATACACGCAACAATTGTCAAGACCTAAGCGTTTTCTAAAAAGTGTAGTAGCCTAAGCCTAGCAAACTGTTGCTTGATACCAAACAGCATAACTGAAAAGGTTCTAGCTGATATTACTTGAAATTTTTAGGAATTATGCGGGTAGGTGTGGAGAACATCATTGTAAATTTTCATTGCAACCGAATGAGTGTAAAAAATATTATTGTGTGTTGCCAAACAGCTGTTCGCACCTAATTTTTTTGAAAGTCTTGTAGCCTATGCCTAGTAAGATGGTTTGCTACCAAACTTCATAACTCAAAACGTTTTTGGTCAATTTGTACGAAATTTTCAGGATTATATTATATTATAAGTCTTGATATGAAGAACATTTGTGGAAAATTTCGCTACAAACAAACAAGTACACGAAAGTTATCGCGTTGGTGTTTGAATGACACATATATGCGTTGTTCCGCACCCTGTGCATTTGAACGTATGACGCATATACGCGTCATTCAGCAACGAAGGTGTTAACTATTCACTATGGCCTATGTCATGCACTTCTGCTGTCCATTTGCACTATCATGGTTGCCACAGGCTTCCTGATTTCTGACCTGTATATATTGCCATTCACTTTTCTCACCTGCATGTCCACCTCACTTCTTCATCCATGTATTTCTTAGCTTTTTGTGCATTACTTCATACATTATGTTTTCATTCATGCTTGCTCATTTGTTTGCAATTATTGTTTATTTTATTAGCTTATTTCTACATGTGTTTAGCTTGGAGTCAGGGTCCATATCACAGAACCAGTCAAAAGAACACAAGGGAACAAAAATACTTAGCACATTACAAGGCAGCTGTTGGTTGGTGATGTAATTGATGCTGAAGAAGAATAAACACTGAAGCAAAACACCAACAGCATCCATTGCATTCAGGCATCATCATATGTAGGATAGTGGGAGACAAAAAAAGTTGAAGATGCACATTGTTGACAAAGGCAGAGATGTGGTTTCTAATGTTGTAATCTTTTGTTATTTCTAATGTTCTAGGCCATGTTATAATCACTGAAACTAACCTTTGTTTTTGTTAACAAACACCTTGAAAAACAACAGTGTTCATTTAACTGCTTCATAAAAGCTCAAAACATTTGCACCATTGTAAATAAATAAGCACAGGCTTCTTCACTGCATTACTCAAAATGAAAAAAACATGAAAACACAAGCAACACAGTAATACTATAAACACAAAAATTAGAATACTGTAAATAACTGCATAAAAATAGCTTCTACTTTATTAAAAAAACAAACTGACTAGCAAGCAACCAACTAATGTAACAATTTCTTTAAGCAGAAAATAACAAATTGACAAAATCAGTTAAAGGCATTTACATAATTACAAGATAAATTTCAAGAATGCTGGAGCAGAACATAGTGCAAGGTATTATTAGAACCAGTTAGGGATACAGTAGTTGCAGGTCATAGTGGGCATAAAAGAATGTTGCCTAAATGCAATTAAAAATATTTGCCATCACAGCAGGAGTGGAGCCCATTGGACTTATCATCACAGCATAGTAACTTTCATTGATTTAAACCAGTGGTTCCCAAACTTTTTTAAAGCGCGACCCAAATCTGAGTTTAATGAACATCTCACGACCCAAGCCTAAAACATTAAAAAATGTGTTTTATGTGGTTAGGAAGCGAAAAAATTTCGAACTACTCTACTACTACATAGTTAAATTTTCATACTATCAACCCTGATATTCCACTGACCTCTTTGCAGAACTATTCAGCTCCAAAATACTTCTATATCAACAAATCTTAACATAGCAGCTAGTTGGGTAGTTACAGCCAGTAGCTGCGCTGCTATTAAACTCTCAGAATACTACTTATGATGCAATAATCCAGTTTTACTAAGACGAAGCCAAATGAAATGCGTATGATGCAATAATTCAGTCTTTGACGAAATGAAAGAACTTGAAAAATGAAAAGAAAAAAGTTTGTTTTGACAGATTTGAATCACCTTGGCACGTCCCATTTTTTCGACCCTTTGCAACCCATGCTTGGGTTGCGACCCATACTTTGGGTACTGCTGATTTAAGCAGTGAAGAAAATTGCTACATTCATCTTATTTATGGAACATACTTTATTTATGGATTTATTTGTTTCACACTTACGCGTGGTTCATCTTACAAGGATAATTGAATCACACAAGAGCACAAACTGTTTTTTGGTCATTTTTGGTTACAGACCTAAAATTTTTTGAATGACCGAAAAAAATTAAGTCATTTCAGTCAGAATGTCTGATAACATAGGCTGTTGCACACTGTTATGGCAAGCTTTAATAGAACTGTGAGACAAATGACCAAAATGTCTCAGCAAAAAAATGACCGAAATATCTCAGCGAAAAAAAGCAGCACAAAAATGGTTAGTCATAGCAAATTCCCTTTTTCACATGTTTGGCTTAGACACATCCAATAACATGTTGGGGGTGACTCAGAAATCACAACAAATAAAGAAATCACGAGGTGCCACAAAGCGCACAGAAGATTTTGGCTGCTGCATCAAGGCTGTACTGATGAAACTGAAACACCAAGACAACTCACCAGCAACTATTGCAGTTGGTCACTGTCATACAACAGCATTAAGTAGCGAAGGAAAAATGAAGATTTGCAAAAAGCATCAGACATTTGAAGTGATTGGATAAAATATTTAATAACTTGCAAATCATTGAAAAAAACATACACATTATTTTTAAACAAGGCATCACTGGTCGTGACGTAACGGTTAACTTGGTGTGGGTGAACACTTACATTTCCGTGTAATTAATGCGTAATTCCGTCAATGTTGTTGTATGCAACTCGTAAGCATTTCTTGTTTGTCTGTATGTGTTTGCTTCACAATTGGCAAGTATACATTGGCATGGAATTGCACAAAATAGTTCTTGGAATATGCACAAAAATAGTTCTTGGAATATGCACAAAAATAGTTCTTGGAATATGCACAAAAATAGTTCTTGGAATATGCACAAAAATAGTGTTCTTTACTGCAGGTGAGTACTGAGCAATGTGCATCTGCGCTTGTTTGCTGCACAGTACAGCCATTTTGCTTGTCTCCAGATATCATCATCATTTTTCAGTGAAGAATTTAGCAATACACCAAGGTTAAAGTACATGACTTGGTCAAAAAATTTTATACACACACCATTCGTAAAAATATCCAATGGAGCAGGTTGTTTATACTTTTTCTAACAAAGAACACCAGTTTGTTTGATGTAATTAAAAGTGATAGGCAGTGTCTATTGTGCCTGTGGCAAAATCACAATGGAGTTATTTTGCCTTTAGCTCAACACAATTGGTTAAAGTAGTCACATGACAAGTTCAGAACATATGATCTGCCTAGTTGACTGTAACCGTACAGATGTTCAGACTGCTGGATGAATGTTGTTTTGGGTTAGTCTGACGGATGAGTGTTGCTATGGTTTTAATGCAGCAGTGACAAACTGTTAGTAGTTTCTTGTCTGTGTTGCGTGAACTGCAGGCTAAATCCTAACTCTAAACTGTAAAGCCTAAACTTTAAACTCTAAACTCTAGTCCTAAAACACTAATCCTTAACCCTAACCTGTTGTCTCTTTGCATATTGTACTTGTCGCATGACCACTTCAAATGATCGTTTTTGAGTGAAGGTGAAATAGCCCCAGCAAAGCTTTTGCCTCATGAGCCAAATTAGACACTACCAAAGTGGTTCTGTGTTCAGCAACATAGTCACCACAGATGTTCAAAAGACACTAGAGTACACTAATGCATGGGCCAAACACACATATGTCATCGCAAATATTGGATGAAATTCACAATCATATTTCCTACAGTGCACCCTACTCTTGCTAAACTCAACTGGTTTGAGAGTTCATCAAAGAAAACAGAGAATGAATTCTTAGTTCTTACTCATAACTCCGCATTGCCTTACCCCGTTGGTTACAGTAAAAGGGGATGAAAAGTTAGTGCCCAATTTAACTTGGGTAGTGACTTATAGGTCTGCCAGCGAACCTTTATTTTTTTTGAAATTATTCATTTGCCGCCTGTCATGTGATACAGTTTGAATAAAAGGCTGAGTTTGTCACATTAGCGACACACTGAACGTAGTCGAGGGGATGTGTCTATACCGGCTGTGTGAGTGGTTGTTGGTTTGGCTCTCACCACTGCTGCTTTTGCTTTGGTAATAGAGGTTACACTTTTGATGGGACCAGTTTTTATTTACTTTTTGAAAAAGTTTCGAAAACTTTTGGCTTTAGGTTTGTTTAATGTTTGAGTTTATGTTTAGGGTTTAGATTTAAGGTTTAGTGTTTAAACTTTTGGGTTTAAGTTTAGGGTTCAGGATTTAGAGTTTAGAACGTTGCTAGCAAGTATACTGCAGTCTAGCACACACTTGTCATGTGTTAGTGTCACATGACAAGTAGCAGATGAATAAGTTTTAAAAAATGATGGTGCACCAGCAGACCTACAGCCACTGTCTTTGACTTGCATGGTCTGGTGCCTATACCAATTCATCACTAGTCATAAACAAAAACAACAAAAAAAACCCACAAAAGTAGCAAAAGAAAGCAAAGGTACAGAAACGTTGAATCATATATACAAACAACATTTATTTTCGTAACACAGAGAAATCTTACTATGAACTTTGGTACAACTTAGACAAAAAATATATTTAGTTAATGAGCGGAGTAACACTGAACAAATGGACAACAAAACTTACAGCAAGTACAAACATTTGGAAGGCAACAGCTATGCACTGAAGTAAAGAAAAGTGGGGGGCAGCAACACATCACTGGTCAGCACGCTTAGGACAAGCAAAACTAAATCAAACCTTATTGCAAACAAAATAGCTACAAACAATTATCGAAAACATTATTTTATTCATTTTATTTAAATCAAACCTGCACACAAGTCAAATGTTTACTTACTTTGCATTTTTATAGCAAACCGCCGCATTCTGAAAGCAAGGTGCAGCACTGTCGTAATCCGGCTTCCACTTAAAAAATCCTGTTTTCAAATACTTTTCTGCATCAATGATCAGTTTATCGCCCTCCGCCAATTTTGATGCCATTATGCATTGGGTGGATTGATTCTCAAAGAACTAAGCCTGTTGTAGGTAGTAAACATCAAAATTTATACAGCAGTGTTGCCAACTCTTTTTACAACGAATAGGCCTATACCAAGTCTAGTCTAAAAATATACCAAATATACCAATTAATTCTTCTGTAATAATTACTCAGAACTTTTTGCTGCTTCTTCATGACTTACACTTAGATGATTAGGCCTAACAGTTGCATCATAGAGAAGCTGCAAACTAAATTTCTACTTTCCGAACTTCAGCGGTGACAGATTTATTAATAACCACTGTAAAATTCAACCCCCCTGCCAACAGTAACACCTACAACCGCATTGCTAGGATGTATAATAGCTCCTTAGCGGTTTACAATTTTTGTTTTTGCACAGTTTGCCCAAGGGATACACAGCGCAAGTAGAATCCTCTTTTGCAAGCCATGCAAGCTCTGTCAGTCACTCTTCTCTAAATCTTCTGCCAATCGACTCTCAATGAGAGTCCCTTATGGCAGTGTTTCTTAATCGGGTGAATGGTTCACCCCAGGGTGAATAAAATTTTTGCAGGGGTGAACCAACCAAAAGGGTTGAATAAGGGTGAACCGTCAGGTGATCAAACAGAAGTGATGCAATAGCGCAAAACCATAGTGCTCAGTGTGTCACGAAGGGTTTAA
>JGI24158J21664_10011051_pt1 | contig 12012 bp, 8 predicted proteins | sample Ectturendosymbi3_FD_21664 | JGI IMG/M metagenome (IMG submission 21664) | reverse complement strand
ATCCGAGTCTTTTGATACTTTGGATGACCTGCTGGGGTTTCGGGTTCAAAAGTTGTGATGTAAGTTAGTAAAAATATTTGACTAATTAGCTAATTTGGTAATTAATTAATATGTTTATTTTAGATCATAATTTTTGAACCAGAAACGCTAGAAAGTTGATCAAAGGCTCAAAAGACTTGGACTCGAGCCTAGTTTCCAATGAAAACTTGAGTGAAACACTTTGGCCTAGCGGTTGGGCCCTAGACCAGGCAACATGAGCCAAAATGACCCCAAAACTACTTCACTTATGATGTCACTCACAAAAAATCCACAACCCCCTACCCCAAAATTTTTTTTGAGTGCAATCTACTAGACTGGCCAATCCGTTTGAGCCCTTGAACAGCTCTCTAGCGCAATCGGTGGAGGAGCTATGGCGTTGGTAAGGCAACCAAAAACTGCTGTTTTTCAGGCCGAAATCGAAGTACGAATATATCGTAGACCGGCTCTCAAAGTGTTAAGTATTCTTATAAAATCACTTGGTGCCATTCAACCATTTTGTAATTCACTCATGAGATGTCCTGATTCTATAAACCAAAGCAACCAAAGATTTGCTGCAAAGAGCATATTTTAGTTATGCCTATCGTTGGTAGTGCCTTGTTCTATGAAACATTGCACAATGCCACATTGTAAAACTGGAAAGAATCGAAAATGGGAAATAACTGTTTGTATTGATGATTGTGCTACATTGCAAAGCCAGTTCTATGAAGCCTTCTGGTTTTAAAGTGAAAGCATCTAAAAATTGATTCAAAAGTATTTCAACCTTTAAAAATGTACTTCAAATGTCAAGGATATTACACACTGAGCAACTTTTTCTTATGTGATTTAAAAAGCACCAGAAAAGCGGTACAGTTGGTTGAGCACACACCACCACGGCTGATATGCTGAGTTTGGTTCCCAGTTGGGTCAATGGGTCATTCCAAACATATGATAAACAATACTTGCTTGATGCTCAGTGTTGATGGGGGTGAAAGGACTTGCCAATAATGTAGCATTAATTACCAACAAATAGCTGCAAGACCCTCAGCACAAGCAGAAATGTGTGCCACAGACCCTGGGTTCCTACTGAGTCTGGAAAAGTATGGAAAAAATTTGGTCATTTTCCAGCCTGGGTAAGTCTGGGGAAAACATTTTTGGTCTGTTGGTATGGCAAAAGGAAATAATTTAAGACTTGATCTTTTCATATGCTTTCTGGTAATATTTTATTCTTGATACTTTTATTACAATTGATGATTTTGCTTTCATCATGTTGACTATTATAGTGCCTGTAATTGACCTGGATACGTCATGTGGAAAAGTTCAGTCCTTTTATTTATATTCAAAATTGGGTAGAATTCTGTACTGCACTGTTCTTTTTCTCAGTCTTAGACTGAAACATTTTTGAAATACCTGAAAAGTCATTTTGGTCAGAATATTTATAAATATAGGCTAAAAAACGCTGTTATGGCAAGTTTGAATACAACTGTGAGACAAATGACCAAACTGTTTCAGTGACCAAAATGTCCCTGGAAAAATTACCGAAATGTTTCAGTTAAAAAAAAGAAAAAAAAACAACCCTGTAGACATTCGTAACACTCCTGAAAGGAGTACAAAAAGCAAGTATAAGGAAACTGAGCTGTTTCAAAAAACGTACAACGTCCTTGAAACTGATAAAAGTTGATTGCACCTTGCATGCATTCAGGATTGATTGGAGTCACATGTGCACACATTGATTATCAGGTGTTAAAGTAATCAGTTTTTGGAGGCAGTCTATGTAATTGCAACCCATGTGTGACGGTTTGGTGTTTAGTTGGCATTGAGATTTTTTCTTTTTTGTTTACAGTAATGTAAGTCAAGCACAGTATGCAAAGTGTTTCATACAGAGTTGCTTGTGGTACACTACCACAAACAAAAACATACATGCTTGAAATATTTGCAAATAGTATTTTACAATATTGCTTCAACATTAGGCATGTTAAGCCTTTCATTCATTTCGTAGTAGCAAGAAACAATATCTCTTCTTTATAGAATGCAAGCAAACCAGCTCAACAAGCTCAAGAGGGAAAGAGTGTGTTCACTGGCTTCATTGAAATCTGTAGAGCAAGAGCTTTGTGATCAGTTGTGCACAACGCCATGCTATATTCCAACTGGAACCATTCCCAGCGAAGAACAGCTTGAGCAACTTAAGGTGTGTAGCTTCAAATGTACAGATTGGATTGATCACAGATGCAATATTTCTTTCTGCTTAGAAACATTGCAAAACTATGTTGTGAGGAGCTTTGAAAACAATGAAAATCACATGCTATGGAGGTAAAACTTATATTAAAATTTCTGCCTTCCATATCAAACTGTTTTTGTTAGTATGTTAGAACCTTTTCATATTTTTTGTTTTTTATGAGGTTCACAAAATATACTTTTCATATTCACAAAATGTACTTTTCATATTTTTTGTTTTTTAATAGGTTCACAAAATATTCCCTTTGTTTGGCCTGACCTTTCTCCCTCAGAAGTACAGTTTTACTTTTTGCTAGTGGGTGCTGACACAGCCTGCATGAACCCAGATAGACTCGGCAGGCACCAAGTTTTCATCACCTCTGCATATAGAATAGAATTTCAGTGTGTGTTCTTCTAAAATACTTTTGAACCATTCTTTTTTGCTATGATGTTATTTGCTAATGCTGTTGCTGATCATGTTGAAAAAGTTGCAGTAGAATTTAAATACTTGAAAAGCAGAAAATATTTCAAATATCCCATATTAGTGAACATAGTTGCACTCTCAAAAAATTTAGTTTTGCTGGGAAACACGCTAGCTTTTTTCTCCGATATCTTGAACTTCTTTTTTGATCAAAAACATCTGCATTGTGGATGCTGTTTTCGTTTTGCTTTCATTGTCATAGACTTGTCACACTGTCCCATCGTCTGTCGTCCTAACACTCCCTTTCAATGTGTGTATCTCTCAGTCGGTTTTCCTCTATTCACTGTAGTTTTGTTATCTTATTACTGTTGGTGATTATGAATTTTTTTAGTTTCCACCATGATTGAGAATTTACAGTTATGCATAAAAGTATTTGTTTTGTAATTTTGGGATGCACTGGATGTGAAATTTACATTGTGAAATGGAACTGGTTAAGTTATAAAAATGTGATCGTGTTGTCAAATGACATTTAATCTAACATCGTTTTTGTGAACACAGAAGTGTGCGTCTGCTTAGAGTTTAGAAGTTGTACTTTTGCAACACTGCTTTCAGCATAGCTTGGTTTAAGCTATTTGTTCAGGGTAGTTTCCTTCTAAGACAGCTCTGAGTTTGAACTGATGGGTGTAGGTTTTCACTTTATGTCAAACATAGTTCTGCAAGTTGCGTAAGGCAGCCCAAGCTGGCGTGCGAGTAATGTTGCATTTGTGCGCAGATTTGACAGATTTTCTTAAAAAAACACTTCAAAATGTAAGTTGGGATGACACAGATAATGCGAAGTCTTTTTAAACCGTCAAAAGGGATTCCTCTGTGTACAAAGTATCTTGGATTAATTTACTAGGTGAAAACTGACAATTACTGGCAACACCCACTTTACAATTGTTTAATGGTGAAGCACAAACATCATTCCTATTCTGTAATTGATTTGTGTTGTTTTGGAAGCATGACCTCAAAAAATGTTCTTGGTTTTGCAGGATCACATTGAAACGTTAAAGGCTGAGAAGGAAAGAAGAAAAAACGTTTTTACATCAAAGAAAGCCGAGATCGTGTGTATGTACGACGAGCTCGATCTTGTTCCTGATTCTTCTTTTGCCCAGGTAAGCCCGGTGTGCCTGAAGGTAACAAAAGATGCATGTCACAAACATTTCGGATGCCTACTAATTTTTACAGCATTGACCCCATTGAAATAGAACGTGGCTGTGAATGTGTATTGTGGATAATCGCTGTGATTTTAAATGAGGACCTGTTTTCTGCATGAAAATATAAAACGATCCATTTTCCCACAATCATTTGCCAGTCTCGTCGAACTCCGCTTGATGCATCTTTTGCCTGTTTGTTTTCTGTTAGGATTTGATAACAGATGAATTCGATTCATTCGCGCTTTCTTCTGGAAAAATGGATGAGCTCGAACGTCTCCGCAGCAATCTGGCCATTCAAAAGTCAGAAGCCCAACAGGAGATGAAAGCGCTATGGATGAAGGTTGAAGCATTGTGGGACCGGCTGGAAACAGATGAAACGCAAAAGGAAAAAGTTCGGACCAACTGCGGCGGCATTAAGCCTGCACATCTGCTGGGTTTGAAACAGGTTTGCTGTGAAAAGTTTCGTTAAAGGTGTCGTACGTTGTCTTGTGACTGGGTATAAATAACAATAACGGAGACTACGGTCTTACAAAAATGCATTGAAGGTCATGGGTAATTGCACATAAATAAAAATCTTAGCTTCAGCAAAAAATCGTTGAGGGTTGTGCTGCCTACACGTATTGTAACCGGGTGCAAACCTCTCGTTACTGAAAAGCACCCCCAACTTTTGATCGCGCCCCAACGTATTTCTCCCGTATGGTTTTTACTCCCTGTCACCATGTAAATTGGTCGACGTACATCCAGCAATGTCTGCACGGTCTCTTTATCCCATTTCTTTTTATTGGATGTGAATTGGAAGAAATCGCGGAATAAAACAAAAAGCGAAAAAGCGTACGTTTCACCGATTTCTGTGAACATTTCGACTACGTCTGGAGGTTGTCAACGAGAACGGTGTAATTAATTTGTGGTTGATTCTCTCTGAAACATTAACCTCTTTAAATGTAATGAACGTTAGGCTAAAAACGGAATGCTTGAGAAACATTTACATCAGGATTGCGGAGTCGGAGGAAAAATTACCGACTCCAACTCCGACCTTTCCAAAATTTCTAACTCATGACTCCTTAACATAAAGGGCATAAAATTTGGCGTCTAAAATCAATGGAAATCGTGGTGCACAGCAAGAAATCTCTGTTTCAACAAAAGTTTCAAAAGAAATTGCACCATTTCAATAGGAATTCCCAATTTAGGAGTATGATGTAAAAATGATCCAATTGGACATCCGGAGTCGGAGTTGGACAAAAAAATCCGATTTCGACTCGCAGTGTTGTCAGGAATCCGACTTTGCCCAAAAACCTCAAACTCCCCACGACTCCGATTCCGCAACCCTGGTTTAAATCAAGAAGAGCGCCCAGCTTACTAAAGACCCTCCTAAAAACTTCTACCTTTTCTAGGTCCTCGACAAGCTCGAAGAAGAAAAACTAGCGAAATTACAATCGCTGACGGAAAGGGTGCGATCTGAGATAGGTGTACTGTGGCACAAGTGTTTCTTCAGCGCTGAGCAAAGGCAAGAGTTCGCAGCTGCATCGGACGAAAATTATACTGAAGAGCTTCTCGAGAAACACGAAGAGGAACTTGTAAAGTTGCACGTAAGCTTGCGCCAAATCCCCTGTTGTTGCTCGTACATCTTGCTTGCAACATACGGCCCGTTTTTTCGCGCTGGTTTTGACTAAACCGCCGATCACCTGTGGATGAATAATTCTGTTATCCGCTAATGCAGGCTTACTATGAAGAACACCAGGATTTATTTGTGAACGTGAACAAGTGGCAAGAATTATTCAACCGCATGTTAGAACTGGAAGCGAAAGCTCACGACGTGAATAGGTTTTCCAACCGTGGAGGCAATCTTCTTCAAGAAGAACGAGAGAGAAAGAAGATTCATAAACAGCTTCCTCGTATTGAAGAAGACTTGTTCTCTGCCATAGAAGCGTAGGTGTTATTTGTAAAGAATCTTGCGGCCCGGCCTCCATTTTTTTCCATTCTATCTTGCTACATTACATTAAGATTATTGCTGGCCTTGCCTTTCCAATAGTTGCAAAGTTATTTCTCAAAATTGAGAATCAGCATTACATTCTGTAGATTTTGGTGCTTAGAACAAGATAAAGCTTTGAAATCTTGCAAACTTGTTTTAGGAGAACGTAAAAAAACATGCCATGCGCAGAATTGTAACTGGCGGTGAACGCAGCTTTTTCGATCCGTTCGACATGGTTTCATTTAAAACTGCGCTTTCTGCGTTGTTTCCATTTGCTAAGTTTGAAGTTGCATAAATGCAACATGACTCTGCTGCAAACGCTGGTTTGCACCATAACCATGACAGGGTCATGAATTTAAAATGTAAAAGGTCCTGGTTTAGCTGCTGTCACTCATGTCTCAGCACGTCACAGCGAGGAATCAAAGGTCATCGCCATCTGTTAATTTTACTGGCAGCGCGAGAGGTTTGCATTCTGCCACTAGAACCAGCTGTCACTTTTACAGAAGATTATTTTATGTAGACCTTATGTGAGTCTGCATCAGTTCAGATTGTTTCGCGCTGTGCGGCAGCTTCTCGCCTGTTCTTGAAGTGTGTGGACTATTGTTTCTGAACTTGTCATTTCGTTCCTATGCAGATGGGAAGAAAGGCGGGGAGAGCCTTTTCTTGTCGAGGGCATTCGCTTCTCGAACTACGTCCACTCGCAGTGGGAAGCGTGTGAAAAAAGAAAGGAAGCCGAAAAGCAGCTCAGACACGAGAAAAAACAACAGGTTGGTTGGTTGTTAAGCGCTTTTAGTGTCACAAGTGAAAAAAAATCATTTGAAATACATCTTTGAAAATTTTGAGCAAAAGGTACGCTTTTGAAACGAAAGTTGCGCTGCAGGTTTTGAAGTTGCGTGTAACGACATTTTCGACATTTCCAGCAGTTTTTTTTTATCAAGATCGCGCCGCGACCACGCGAGTCAAAGTGCACGTTGGTTGGAACCGAGAGTTGCTTTGTGCAATTGTCACCACCTAGCTAGGCCATGCGTGTAGGTTTACCCCTGACTGTTTCCGTTGATAACCGAAAGAATGGCATGCAATAGATAAGCCTCGTAACTTCTCTGTTACTTGTTAGTAACCTGCAATTTTTCTTATGCATGTTATACCATCTACATTAATAGTGGATCATATGAGTCCCGTTTGCATACCTTGCAACTTCCCGAAAGCACTTTGAATGCAGAAGTACGCGACCAGGTATTGGGAGTCTGTTCTGGCGAATCAACTTCCAAGGTTCTTGCATGATTCCTGTATTGGCGGCGCGTCTTTCACTTTTTAAAATACCTTCAAGAGACCACTCCTCACTCGTACATGTTGGACTACCGTACACTCGGTGTCTTTCGCATCTCTCAAAAGTTGCCTTCGAAATTTATTTATCATAGNTACTTTTGTATTTGATTTTGGTTACGGCAATCGGCGGCAGGCCGAAGCCTGAAATTTGCTTCTTGTCGGAGCGGTTGAGAGAACGCTCTTGCGCAAGGAGCGCTACGCGGCGATTCACTGCGGCCGTGAATCGAACCCCCAACCTTTAAGAGGCGGACATTATACCACTAAACTATCGCCGCCGCCGGTATTTGTTGAGGAAACGCTCCTAGCCCACTCGCATATTGTAAGCTTCAGCGGCCGCGTTTCTCGTTGGGTTTTCCTCTTGATCCAGCACGTGGCTGTTGTGTTTTTACTTTTGAGGAAATGCACTCAGAAATGGCGTTCGGAAGCGCACCCAAGACTCCAACGAAGCGCCGTTTCATCGGCACAACAACAATTCTCAAAACTCCGACCTCCGCCAAGAAAGCCAAGCGTGGCCCACTAGACAGCACTTGCAGGAGCAGTGCGACCGTGCTTACTCCCGCCAACAAAACATCTGCATATTCTTGCGCCTCTCCAGGTACGTCCAGAGATCGTGTTGTACGTCGGACATCGATGAAAATTCTTTTTTTCGCAATTTTTTGCCTTCCTTTTTCCGTAGTCAGACCGTAGTCTGTTCTTCGCACACCTTCGAGTCATTGGCAACGAGTGAAACTCATTTGCCCCGACATTCCCGTTAAAGTCCTTCGTAGATCGTGGATTTAGGCAAAAAGAAGATGGATTTACCAGTCACAAGCAAGACGAACGATCTCTTGACAGGAATGGTTTAAACCAGTGCTTCTCAATCTTTTGTATCTCGCGGCCCACCTTTAACTGACTATTTTTTTGGGAGCTCGCCTGAAGATATTGCGGCAAAAGGACTAAAGAAAATATTGAACACATTTGCGGGAAAGAAACTATTGATGACACATTCAATTTTTCGTTGGTAAATTTGAGCTTGCTTGTACAGTAGTAACTTACTGTTCAAGTTTGAAATGTTACTCGTGCTCTGTACAATGTTGGCCTGCTTAAGTGTTTAGCGTCCCGCCGGTTGAAAAGCGCTGGTTTAAACCCGACAAGAGCGACCGGTCCTCATGCTCACCCGATATTTCGCGCCCCCCTGTTCTGCGTGTCAACCCGCCGCCTCGTTTTTTGTTTCAAACGTTTTGTGCATTGAAGCGCTTTTGCGTGTCGCACCGATGCAGCAGAACCTGGTTTGTATTCGCGGCCTTGTTTCAGGAAAGCCACCAATATCATCTCGTCTTCGCACGCCGCGGTCCGCGACCCGCAACACTCCCAAACGCCTCCCCTCGGGCACCAAGCAACGTTCTGAAAACGTGGCTCCGGCCCCCGGTTCTACCAGAAGTGCGCCGACCGGAGTCCGCTGCAATTTGGACGCGACTTTCACCAAGGGACTAAGCACCACCGTGGTTTCTTCAAACACAGGCTCGGGCGGCTCTTCCGTGAAGTCGATGCCGCTGCCTGAATTGGCCTCCACCCCTTACTGCGACTTCGCGGCTGAGATCAATTCAAACGCGAAGGAGAACAAGGGGGTGCGCAGCAGCGCGATCGGCGATTACCGCACGTGACAATGTTTCCGTGCCCGTGTTGTCGAACAGTGTTTCAAGTTTCACGCTCGTGTGCTACCGTTCCGCTTTCGGGCATTCGAGGCGCAATCCTGATTTTAATTAGCTGTCATGTAGCTGCTTAGTTCTACAGTCGCACCTTGAAACCAACGTTTCTTCGGTCTTCAGAGCTGAAAAATGCAGCCCTTCAGATATAAAAAATATCACCGTTTTGTTGTTGCTTTTTTTGCACACCACGCATTGTCTTGGAACTTTCATGATGATTTATGATGCGTTCGCTTGTTGCGCTAGTTGTCCTTGTGCTCGTGAAATCTCAATAACACTACCAGCTTGTTGCTCCACCGCATGAATTTGCCTCTCAAGACGTTTGTCAACACTCTTGTCTTATTGTTCTATCTTTTTTTTTGAGGTGATTTACGCCGCGCACGCGTCATTGTAAGTTTCCGCTGCCGCTTGGTTGACACTGCTTCCCGATGAAGTGAAAAGGTGTTACGGTAGCGCTGTCGCTTTTATCTTCTGCGCCGTGCGACAGCATGCTTGATCCCAGCCAGGCGTTACGCTCGACTGCCACGTGCAAGTGCTTCGTGTAAATAAAATCTAATCCGATTTTGCTTAATCGAGTTATGGGCTGTGACGGACGAACTTTTTGGACCAGCTGACTGCTGCGTGCTTTTATTGGTGGAATAGTGAACTTACAAACAGGGCATACGAGAGGTACATCGAACCCAGGCCCGGTAGGTGCAGGGGCCCGGGAATGTTGAAGTAGCATTATGATCAGTTTTTCTCTAATCAAGNCTAGAATTATCANTGTGAGCCAACTGCCAATATAACAATCTATTTGCAAATCTTAGCATGACAGCTCATTCTGATTACTATACAAACAAGTTATACACGTTTCGACGAGGNCCCAGTGTTAGNTTTTGCACCACCTGGTAAAAATTTCTTTCGGAGGCCCTGCTCACAATTGGAATGCCGTCGTTTGGTGCGTAACTGTGCCAACTTGCGGGTTTGACCAAAATCTTATCAAAAGTGTTTTCCAAACGTAATTTCCCAGTTCAGTTTCATACATTTTGAAGTCGAGCATTGACGAGAAAATCTGATTTTTGTACCATTTCTAATCGTAACCATACAGTTTTGAAGGCGACTTTGAACCTTCAGAAGAAATTTTGGCAAGATTTAGTTAGCTTGTTTTTATACAATATATGTAATTAGGCAAATCGACCCACCGATTGCAACCTTTCACGGTGTTTTTGTTCAAATTTAAATATTCCACGAATATTGTCATTGGAACAAACATACGCCTTGCCATCGGATCACAATCTAAAAAGCTTGGTGTTCTTTTCCACCTCTGGAAAAGGTGATGGACACGACGCCGCTCGCAATCTTCAGATTGTGATTGTTGAGCGGTAACTTTGCGCTTCAATTCAACGCTTCCCGCCGTAGGATCATTTTGTCTCAATAATTCGACTGCAATCCTGTAGGCAACCAAGTCACGTTTCAAAACGTATTTGAAACGTAGTTGGGGCATCTACTCGGCTGAGGAACGTTAGGTAGTTCCAGGGGTGTAACGAGGTTAGATGGCGCCCGGGACAAGAAGCAAGTTTGGCGCCCTCATGTTCGAAACAGGTCTTTTCGGAAGCAAATGCACTGTATTGAAGAAAGTATTTGTGAAATTTTGGGATTTTTCCGCGCCCATAGTGATTCGGCGCCCGGGGAATGGTGACCCCTTTGCCCCCCTCGTTACGCCCCTGGATAGTTCACTGTACAGCACGTTCTTTGGCAGGCAGTGATCTTCCATCCTGTGTAAGGTGCCACAAGCCCAGTGGCAATGCAGGAGTTGGGGTTAACTTTTTCTGAAGCCATGTCGCTCTTATTCTCAGCGAAAATGGAAAACAGCAAGACGCTTGTGTTTAGCGACAGAACGTGCCGTGTGAAGTGAGTAGACCTCGTTTGTCCGAACTCCAAAAAAACGGAATCCCCGCTATCCGACACAAAACCGGTAGGAACGGATTTCTCTCAATGCATTTCCCCCTTTAATCCGGAAACCTCGCTGTCCGACTCCGACACGGAAATTTAGGAACGGATATGTCAAATCAACAGAAAAAAACGCTAAACCAGTTGACGCCAACTATTATTTAATTGATGGAAGTGTGTAAATCAATTTTCTTCGAACAAGTAACAATGGCAGAACGTACTTGCAGGACATAGTTAGTTCTCTTGGACAGTTCTTTTTCTCAGTCTGAATGCACACTAGGCGAGGTATATCGATTGGATCTGTTAATAAACAAAGAAATGTGAGTCTTTCATTTTGTCATGTTCCACATGCAGTCTACAATATTGCTTAAAGTTGACAGTTCGTCTAAGCTTACAGTTTTCTTCTGCTCCCCTATAAGCGTCCGCTTAGGCGAATTCTACTGTACTGCACATCGCCACCTTTGTTTAGATTGTTGGCATTTGCTCTGGAAAGAATTTTGTTCTTTTTACTTTTGATTCCATTATCCGGATACCCAGTGGCGTGACTAGAGGTTTGAGCCAGGGGGGGAACTTTGCTGAAGGGGGCCCACGTACGTGAACAATGTTCTGAGAAATATCTTGGTGTTTTGCTGGAATTTCACACCCAAACAATTTCGCATTGATTTCAAAAGTTGTGTTTCTCTGAAATTTCTCTTACAAGACACAAAATCACCGATTGCGGTTGTTGTTATTTGTGCATCAAATGAGAATATCTTTCAGAAAGCGACATAGTGTATCATTGGCACAGGTGAGTTTTCAAACATTTGCAATTTTTTAAATATTGTTGAAACTTGGAAAAATTTGATATTTCTAAGCTGAAAACGACAGCAATCTGTGATCAATCTAACACTGAATCATTTTAAATCTCGTAATATATAATTTACTTTATAAAACTTTGATACAAATTTATATAAAAAACATTTGCTGCACAAATCACAATAACAGCAATCGGTTATTTTGTGTCAGAGAAATTTCAGAGAAACGCAACTTTTGATATCAGTGCGTTTGGGTGTGAGATTCCAAAGTGTAGCGCAAAAACTTTTAACAAGTGAACAGATTTTAGTTGGTTGAAACGTTTTTGATATGTGACAGGTTTGTTGGAAACGTATTAATGATTTTGTTAGCATTCCTATGCCAAACAAAACGAGTTAATGTGTGATGCTTGCTGAGCAAAATATAATAAACGTAGAAGTGTCTTGCTAACGGTACGTTGTTTGT
>JGI24158J21664_10011049_pt1 | contig 12013 bp, 10 predicted proteins | sample Ectturendosymbi3_FD_21664 | JGI IMG/M metagenome (IMG submission 21664) | reverse complement strand
TGTATTATTTTATCATGCATTTCAAGTAAAAAGTACTCAAATTTATTTTGACACATACTATCCTTGTATTAGTAACTGTTGGGCTAGGCCACGGGGTTTACAGAAAGTTTTTACCTTAATTGGGGGTCAACGTGCAGAAAAGTTTGAGAACCACTGGCTTAAACCTTTAAACCTGGTAACGAAATGGCCGTTTTACACTTTTCTAGCGCTCAGTGAAGCGTTTCAAACACATTGCATTGCATTTCATGAACATGATCACCATAAGTGAGTGGAGGGCGACTTTGCTTATAGAACGGAAAATGTCTGCAGCAGTTGAGGTCGCTCACTTGGTTGAAGCTGAGGTTGCTGATAGAGACAAAATTTTTATGATGGTAGATTTTTTTTCACAATTTTTTTCCAGAAATGCAAAACTACCAGAAAAAGTTGCCCCTTTTACAAAAATAAGCGCCAGGGCTCATTATTAACGCATTTTGTTGTTTTGTTCCTCGTTTTTTTTATTATTGTAAACAGGTCTCAAAATTTGGTGAAAACGTTTTGAAACGACTTCTCAGCTGAATTTCAAAATATGACATAATCCACCTGTAGCGTACGAGTAGGTGTACACTTCCCAGCTCACGCTTGCACAATTCTCAGCACAGGATAGCACATTGAGCGTTAAATCTTTGTGATTGAAGTCAAAGAGTGCCAACCGCAGTCAACGAGTGCCAACCGTTCCTGGTCTTGCCTGAGCGATAACAGTTAAATTATTTTGCCAAAGTGTAGTAAAATACCTGAACTACGTTTACGATTTTAATTGCCTCAGTGGCTGCGCAACAGCATAAAAAAGTTCTGCAACTTCTTGACTGAAAATACGATCATTTCCGCTCGAATCCTTTTAAAAGTATGATTTGAAAATACAGAGAATATATACAAGTCCAGTTGGTCAAGTCAGCACTTCACTTTCTTGGCCGTAGCTACACTGGGGCAAATGAGGCACTCGCCTCGGGAAACTTTCTGTGATACTGCCAAAACATTTTTGTAACGCTAAATCAAATCGTGTTATATTGTGTGGTTGTTTTAAAAAGAGCAGCACTGCAGCTACACTGTGTTGCACCACCAGAGATACTACCAGCCTAGATTAAATAAGGACAGGATGGTAGGTCTCAATAAACTACATTAAACAAGTAACAACATACCGAGCCGGTGATGTAATTAAAACATTCGCCTTGGTAAAAATTTGACTCTGACAACGGCCATCATTTGGTTGTTGTTGAGTGCTAGTATTGGATATTCGTGCAAGCAAGGCGCTTGTCCTGCTTGCACCAACTTTTTGCAGGAACGCTTAAGTGTCTGCTTTTGCGTCACGCATCACCCAACGCTTTCACTGATGGCTGCGCAGAAACTCAAATTGTTCTTCGACGACGCCATTCCTGACTACGACGAAGTACCAGACGAGATAGAAAACAATGTCTCGAGCAAATACGTTTCAGTGGCAACGCTGCCATACCCCAAGGAACGAAAACACAAACCGAATCCAGATGCTACCTACGCAGTTGTTGACAAGACGCCCAAACTTAGTTACATTGATGGTAAGTTAGGACTAATTTATGCTTGTATGGTTCGGTTTTGCTTTCATGAGAGTTTATCGTATTTTGCACCAAGATGTCTCCGGGATTTATGTCATGAAATGTTTTTTTTAACAAATCTTTATCTAGCAATTCACTATTACCCCTTACATTTTTACAACCCCTTGACTCTTCAGATGATCTCGAATGACAAGACGGCTCACAAGTATAACCGAAAGCCGTGAAAAGTTCTTACTTTTAAATATCTTGGTGTCCAGTGTAGAGTTTCCCCATATGTTGAATTCAGGGGGCAATTTGGTGGCATTTCTAACTCCAAAGGCTTGTGACACCCATTGAAGTGGAGCCCCTTGTCAGCAACAGCATCCCCATTCTTGGCTTTTCACATTTTGGCGCATGCGAATAGGCGCAGTGTTTGCAAAGTTTACGAATAAGAAAAGAAAAAGGTAGAAAATGTTGGTATATTTAGTAGTGCTTGGTTTCGATCTTCACTTTCTTTTACACGAAAAAAAACAGTAAGAATTAAAATTCTCCAGATTAAAAAAAGTAAATGTGTAACTGTGGCTTTGTTAAAACAATTTTGGCGCCCACATTTCCGACTACCACAAAAAGGCGAAATCTGGACCCTCAACCATACCAGTCTCAGCCCTCAGGGAAGCAGTAGAAATTTTTGCCCAAAGTTTTCAAAAAATTAAAACCCTAATCATGTATCGGCAAATACTCATTTTTTCACGGACGCGTTGTAATATTTTTTGTATAGTACACGCGCTGCGAACCTTTTATTTGTGGTGAGTGTATCAGTTGGAACTGTTGTAAACTTTCCCCGATTCGCTGAGAACGTTATTTTGTTTTGATATATTCACAGAAACCTCTACTGTTGTGATACAAAACGTACATGCGGTGCCGAACAATGATCGAAGTTTCTACGACAACGTACGGAATCAAACAACTTTCGGTAGGACGTTGCTTTTAACAGGCTTGCTGCAATTACGAGAATTGCAGCAGTTTGTCCTTTTGATACCATTGGAATGCGTTATGAACTAATGGAATCCATGAAAAACAACCGCTCTTTTACTTTCATTTTTCCTGTGGTGTTTGCATAAAGAATAAGAACGAATTTAGAATATTACCTTGTTGGTTTGTTGCCTATTCTGTGTGTGTGAAGGCCGAACAGGAGTGTCCGTAACCATAAGTTTTGTTACAAACTCACGATGTAAATTTTCCTGTCAGTCAATAAGTAATTATCCCCGGCCGTTTGTGAGGAAAACTGCTGCTCTGCAAATTACATGGCATAGGATCAGTTGTTTATATGATGTGAACATTACCAACATCGCGGTGGCACGAAAAAATGCGGTCAAACTTTTTTCTAGCCGAGTATCTCATGAAATTGAAAGAAACTGCAACAAACGTTAATGATCCGGCATTTCAACTTTGCCCAGGATCTAGAATCGCATTGAGAGACCGCAAATACTGTAACCAAATCTTGCATACAGTACTGCTTGCGTTGCAGGTTTTTTTATCAACCTTTATTCTAGGTATAGCTGAATGTTTGCTGACTGTTTTTGCGATGTAGATCGCAAGGTGTGACCTGAAAAACCAGCAGTGCCTGTCCTGTTTACTCTTGAACTCCTGCTGGAAGTCTGACTATACCTAAACATTTCTAGAAATGCGTTTTTTCATTCCTTTGAGGAAGTAGGTGCTGACCAGAATTCAGTGAACAGTGACTCACAAATATTATGCAGAGACTTATACACTGTAATATTTCGTGATGCAGATGAAAATTCAAAAAATCAGTTTTTTTCTCTGAGCTCTTGCTAAATTTCAAACGAGTATTTGTCAGCAGGGCTGCGGGGCCGGAGCGTCGGAGCCGGGCATTGTTCCTGGAGCCGGAGTCGGAGCTCAAATTAAAAATCAGGAGCCGGAGCTCAGTTTAAAATTTAGGATCGGAGCCGGAGCTGCGGCCATTTGAGAGGTAGCTCCGGTTCCGGGTCCCTTCCTAGGTACTAACGGTTTTGCCTCTTTGCCTTAATTATAGACTTACTTCACGTAAAGGTGTGCTTTTTATAGCAAACTAAACGCGATTTTCACAAGTTACGACACCAGACTGCAACAATGGATCTGCAAGCCTTTGATGTTTCTTTGGTTTATCGCTAAGGCTGTGACATTGTAGTGGGTAGGCGTAGTGTTACTTGTTGAAAAATGGTTCTCATACATTGTTCTAAGAGATGCATGCAGCTCCCAAGCATCGTTTGTGCGGCTCATAGCAGTCTTTCAGGAACACCTCTAATCTTTTGTGTAACAGTGCTATAAAACAAAACGTGTCAATTGACAGGTGGCAAATATTTTTACTGCAGCTCTCTAACAAAATTGTAGGTCTGGATTTGGCTCCCTTCAGCAAAATGGTTGAGAACTACTTTTGTAGAAGTAAGAAAAACGTTAACTACCACAACATTTACTTTCTAATCAAAATGATTAAGCCGGGTCTGTAGTAGTGTAGCGATCTAAAAAGAGCTGAGCTATAATGAGTAGGTACATAATATAACATCCATAGCTTCTTGTAGCTGTGTAATCATGCTGTTAGCAGGGAGTATGATTACGATATGATACCATTGCAGATTTAAGCGTGAAATGCACGCCACACCATTGTAAAGTAGGAATTTTTATTGGAAACCGTTAGGCGTACTTGCAAGATTTACTAGATTGCTGGCAAAGTTCACTAGGAAACATTACGTTTACAAGCAGTAGCATAACATGAAAGTTTTAACTGATTGGTAGCGAAACAGCACTGCTTTGCATAGCACTGCAATATCAGGAGGATATGAAAAAGCAATGTAAGCAAATGTAGACTGTTGTTGAAGTTTTAATCTGTGGAAAAAATTATGTTTTCAATACCGTAACCAGTCTTATTTTCTCCTAAACTTTGCAGGTTAAATTGTGCTTTACTCTGCGATACACCACTGCTTATTATGAGTGTAAAAGATAAGAAATCAGAATTTTTCAGCTGTTTTAAAAAAGTCAAAGGTGAATTTCTTGCTAGAAGTCATATATTTATTTGAACAAAGGGCTTCTAAACAGATCTTGGCATTTGTGTTAATGCAAATGTGTGCGTGGTTGAAAGAACACATGAGAGAAGTAATCGACTGTGTTTTGCGCTCGTTGCATGGTTTCCCCGGGCAGCATTGTTAGCTGGAATCGCCAAGACTGCAACAGGCAAAGCATGCAACGGGTCCGAAACATTTGGTCAATCGGGACTGGTCTGTGTTTAAAAATGCTCGGACACAAATCATGGGTGTCCGAAGCATTTTTCCAGGGGGGGCCACTAAGGGATTTTTCTAAATTTTTTTTCCAGGGGTGAGCCATAAGTGGTGAAATTTGTTTTTCCCTCTCGAAACTAAAAAAACAACCTTGTTTTGCTGAAAATTTCAAAATCCAGGGGAGGGTCAATGCCACCCTTGCCCTCCTTCCGACGCCCATGACACAAATGTGCAGTAGTTTTCCAAACAGCCATTTTCTTGATTCTGGTCGTAAGAAAAAACGAACGGTTCTCAGGCATTGACGGCAAAACCAGCGAATGCCTTTCCAGAAATTGTTTATGTTACCCTTATCTTGAGTTACGTTTCTGCTAGTAACTGCTCTCTGATCCTTCTCTAACCCGCGATTGTTGTTTTTTTGCTGATTTCCTCATGGTAAGAGCGCTGCTTGTAAAAACCTACCAGATTAAATTACTTGAGAAGTTTGGTATATTCTCTTAGTTTTGCGTACTAAATATAATTCATTTTTCAACTTGAACTTGAGGCGCACCAAGACAATTGAAATGTTAATGTGTGAAAACGAACAGAAGCCGGAGCCAGAGCCATGTTCATGATTAGAAGAGCTCCGGAGTCGGAACTGTGTCAGTTTTTACGACGGCTCCGCAGCCCTGTTTGTGAGTGTCACTACACCTGTTAAAATTACCGCCTAAAAACGCCAATCATTCTTAAAACAAACACTGAGCTGACTACCAGCGCGCTCAGCAGCGATTTGCATTTATGATTCACGGAAATTGTCATTTCAGCTTCTGTTTCCTAGCATGCAAATTACGTGTCTAATTGTATTCCATGCATTCAGATGGCAGACCGTCCGACGAACATGCCAATAATGTGGGCGGGAGAAAGATATCTACCAATGGGTTTCCTCTGGAAGATGACGATGAATGGGAAGATGATTCAGATGACGAAACAGTATCGTAAGTTATGCGATTTTGCAGGTTTGGCTACGATCGTGTTGTAAGCAGTATTTCAAAAACTAAGCTTGCAGCAGACGACTTCCAAACGCCTAATAGAAGAGTCTCTAGCAGTCTCCATGGTTACAGGTTGTTTCCTGTCACTGCGAAAACATATTGTCGTTAAAGTGCAATTCAGCTGAGAAGTTGCTTGCACAGCACATAAGCTGAAGAAGACTCTGCACAATAATCTCATTATAGCATGCGCATGCGATACTTTATAGAGTGCTGAACATTTTACTTTGAATCATTGTTTTATTTCGCATTATGTTTGCTTGTCACATTGGCAAACTTTTTTATTTGCAATGAATTTTTTTTGCAAAGCTTCATGTGTGTGTTTATTTAATGTTTTTTCTTTTACCACTCCGGATTTTAACGAAGAAAAAGAAAAAAGCTAACGTTGCTTGTAGCAAACAGAAAATGGCAGCAACAACTACTGGAATTTGACATTCAGTGAGACCCAAAATGCCTTTGGCTACATTTTGAAAACAGTTACGAGCCGATCTGCCATCAAGAGCTTTACCTGTTTCTAAGCATGTATTTGTTATAGTTTTGAGGACATCGATTCTAGTTTTCCATCGCAAAACTACAACTTTATACTGACAAGATGTTTAGGTACCTCCAACCACTCATATACCACGAAGCCGTGGTGGAAATCGGAAGTTACGCAATTGCTTCCATCAGTTTCGTTACAGCAATAGCTCAAACAATCGGCTGGCATTGTTAACACCGTGGAGTGAGTTGCGTGCTTGGCAGTGGAGGCCAGTGAACATTGACACGTCCCAAATTTTTCTACAGCAAAAAGGCATTTGTAACTTCACACAGTCGTTGTAGATATGCCAAAGGCAGAAAGAAAGCACTGCAGAATCCTACGAAGAAAAAGAACATTCGAAAGATCGTCGTCGTGGCATTGAAAAAAGACCCTGTCGACAACCAAAAGCATGACAAGTATTTTGAGTCTTGCCTCTTGTTTCAAGTTCTGAATCGTCACTGAATCACTATGTAACAGAATGTCTGTATTTTTACAAGCACGTTTCAAAATTTATGGCTATGGAAGATCTAACAGTTCGCTTAAAATAATCAATTCTCAGTAGACTTTCGCATGCATCAAGAAGTGGTCATTTTCACTAAGCAGAAGGCTATCCTAATGTTGCTCAATTTCTTCGCATACTGAAGTAAAAGAAACCAAGTACATTTGGTTTTATCGTCTGTTAAGAAAACTTTCCTGGGTCGTGTTTTTAGTTTTATCAAACAGTAATTCCTATTTCATAGGCAGGCCGGAGTTAATATCAACAAATCAGTGTGTTACGGGACTGCTAGGGAGCTGGACCTGTTATGGTGCCTTGCCACAAGATGACTTTCAGTTTATTATCGATTTTTGATAGTGTTTCACAATAAAGTAACAGGTGATTCAGCCAGTTTAAACACTACACGATGATGCATAAATTTTCTAGACGTTCTGATCAGAAGCAAACCTCAAGCTCAAAAAAATGGAGCGAAAAAAATCGAAAGCTTTCAGCTCCAGTACAAGAAGATGAAGATGATGATACTGATGAAAATATGGAATACCCAGAAAGTCCTCCCACAAAGAAAAAGTATAGTAGTCCCTTTTGTCTCATTGTAGGAAAGAATTTATGTTATTCCAAGTGCCTTGCGATATTGAATTGTTTTACGACATAAAATGTTTATATTCTACTTTTGTAGGACTAAGCATAATACCAATACGAAGAGCGCTATTTCAAACCAGAAATCAAGGCATAAGATTGTGAGAGTGCATCTGCTTGGGAATAAATACAACCAAGATTATGAAGAAAAGCAACTGGAGAGCAAAAAGTACAACACATTTCACATATCTTTGTGTTTGTTTTTGTCATTGTTGTATACATATGTCAAGGAATCAGACCTAAATGCACTGCAGAATAGCTGCTTATAGGTGTGTTACTTTTCACAGAAGTGTTTCTCTAAAAATTGCGAGATAACGGATAAGAGACTTCCAATTGATTGAGGCTGCCAAGTATATCAAAGTGCGACAATGAATCATCACCAAAACGAATGAAAATTCTGCAAAATGTAGTTGGGAACCAAGCAGTAAATGGATGACATTGTTAACGTGACACTTGATATGCAAACATGAGGGTTGCAGATGTCTGATGAAACAGTAAACCAGAGAAGTTGAANGAAAATGCTGACCTCCTACAAATTTGAAANGCAGTAGGCGATCAATCAGGTGTGGGACGATTTCCCTTGCAAATCAATGAAACGCAGGGGAGAGGTTCACATATAGTGCAAATTTTAAAAGAAACATTGAAAAACGACTTAAAAATGTTGGCATTGCAGAAAAACGACTTAAAAATGTTGGCATTGCAGCTTTTCAGTTTTGAAGAACAATTTTGCAATGCGTATGCAGCTTTAACATTCATGCTATAGAAAATTTAGGTAATTGTGATAGGATTAAGGACATAATCTAAATACTTTTAAACAACCTTGCAGAGTCGGAGGCAAAACGTCCGACTCCGACCCCTTGGCATGACGTGAATGAAGTTTGACTGTCAACAGTTTTGTAGCAACTAGCAATCAGTGGAAATCGTAGCACACAGCAAGAATTCTCTGTTTCAACAAACGTTTCAAAAGAAATTGTACCATTTCAACAGGAGTTCCCAACCTAGAAGTGTAGTGTAAAAAATGATTTCAATTTGACATCGGAAGTCGGAGTCGGACAAAAAACTCCGACGACGCAAGATCTGCAGAGATGAAGATTTGCTATTTACAGCAAAAAAAACCCCAGATTTTTGTAATATTTAGGCAGGAATGCCCCGAAAGGAAAAGGACGCAAAGTCCCTGGGGCCGAGTTTTAGGGGTGCTGAAGATCAAAAAGGGGCGTCGAAATTCACTAACGTCTGACATAATTTATGTCGTAAAACAATTCAATATCTTTAAATGGTGGAGATGTTTTATTACGAAACTGTTAAGGGATGACTTTTGCATGATACCGTGGTTCGAAAAAGTGGATAACATTTTATCGTTTTTTTATTCTTTGCTCTATTCAAGTAACTACAGTAGTCTCCATCAAAGCAAGCGACTTATTTAAATCAATTCGCAATTTTGTTTTTATATGAAATCGATTTGACGTACAGTGGCACTTCGCATCCTCAGTTCTAAAATCGTATGTAAATAGAATCTAGTTGAATGAAATTTCAGAACTCAGGATGGGTATAGTTACGTGAAATCTCTATTCTATTGAAATTTTTCGAATGGATTCAACTCCGTCACCTGTGCAGACAAGTTACTTGAATAAAGATGTGTGCAAGTTTGCATCATCACAAAAAGTAGAAAGCTGAGCCAGGTTGGCTGATTCCTCGAAAGTTTGCAGTAAATGCAGAGCTTTTGAATGTTACATACCCTTTTGGAAATTTTTGGAAAATCCATGAGACCTTTCAGTAGGTCTATGCTCACTGTTTGCACATAGAAATGTCGAACGTTTTCTTATCGCGGGCCCAACTCTGTTTCTGAACGCTACTGCGTCCAAGCATACTCGATCTCGCATGAGCTGTCCGAGAAGTTCGAGAAAAATAAAAAAAGATATGTCGTTGAATGAAAAACCCAGAATCTGTCAGCATGATTATTATTCAATAATAATTTATTGTCTTTGTAATTTGCTGTGTTGTACTTCCCACTTTTCAAGATATGGAATTGATAGCCTCCAGTTTGTATGATACACCAAGTTGCCACAACCTGAAGACAACCCCTTATATCTTTGGAGAAACAAGGATAGTCTTTAAGGTCCACTCGTGGTGTTAAAAAAATCAAGAAAATTAAAAGCCGCCAGACACTGCCGAGGCCTCCGCAGTTCATTACTTTTATAATAATCTTGTGAGGAGGTAGTTTGAAGTGTTCGCCATTCCTCTACAATCTACATCGTCGCATAGACGAGCACACAATTCAAACAAATTTTTAGCAAGCAAAAGAAATGTTTATGATGGAAAATGTGTAACTTTCCAGAGGAAAAAGACGCAAGTATAAATCTAAAGAGTGAAAATAATGAATCAGTATTCCGAACCACACCCTTTCAAAAGCACCTTCTAACTTAGAAGTACATTTGCTCACGCATTTCAGAGTACTCTTCGTTTGAGCCAAAAGGCTTGCAGAGGGCGCATACAGGAACAGTTTGTGCTGTTGAGCAACTGACGTGATGGCCTTCACTTCTGAACAGCTTGCTCGTGTAGCCGGTGACTGTGGCGGCAAACTTGTATGAAACAAAACAAAAGTCTCTGTGACTGATCTTGGTTCCTGCCAGGGAACTTCACAAAAGCTTTGCTCATCACAAGACTTCCCAAACACTCAGCAAAAGATGTGCAGCCCGATTCAATTGCGAAGATGTCGAAACGCACAAACACTGCAGCGTTTGCTAACGACAAAACCGAAGGAAAACATCAAAACATTGCAAAATACGCTCGACTTCTACTTCTGCTTTTCTGCAGTGCTAAAAGTGCAAGTAGAACGTGCACCGCAGTTCCAGTATTTCCTCACACAGCCGTGTCGACAAGTGCAGAATATGAAACAATATAAGCAAGCTAAATTAAAGTCCAGTGAGAAAGACCTGAGCCAGTCGAAAAGAGAAGAATGTTTGCCAGTTTTACAGTGAAAAGCATAAAATTCTAAGTAATTGCTGAAAATTTACTCAAGTCAGGGCATATAAACCTGAAAATTTACTCAAGTCAGGGCATATAAACCTGAAAATTTACTCAAGTCAGGGCATATAAACCTGANCCATTGCAGTCGATGAGGTTCCTCCCCCCTTATCAATATGTAGATTTTCTAAATGCTAATCGCTTCACAATTTACATAAGTTGCATTTGTCGCAGATCTTCAAAGCACTCACCAAAAGTCTTGAAAACCGATTTGAAAAGAAAAAAGTCAAATCACGCAAGCAGCACGCAACATAAGAAAGAAAATGGAACACGAAAAACTGGAAAAGTTGCAAAGTATGACTGATTTTTATTTTTTTACTAATAGGCTCATAGTATATAGTCATCAGCTTGAAGTGTATTTACAGTATTTTGCATCTTCACATTTTTGAATCTAACACAAAGTGATAAAAATTCTGGGCAGGCGAGAAAGGCGGTCTTTGAGAATGACCTGGCTCTGTCGCAAAAGGAAAAGAAAAAGTCTACCAACAAAACCGAAAAACTTGACGTGCCTTCGAACAAAATTGTCAAAAAAAAAGCAAATACGACTGCAGTCAGTAATTAGCAGTTTGTTTTCAGAAGTTCTTGGCTGTAACGGAAAGGATTTGCACACTGCTATTAGTTACACAAGATCATTTGTTTATTTGCATACTGAAGTCAAAGAAACCAAGTTCAGTTGGTTTTATTGTCTGTTGAAGAAAATTACCTTGGTCTTGGTTTTATTTTATTAATGACTCGTTTCTGTTTAGTAACCAGGCCGCAGTTAATATCGATAAATCAGTGTTATAGAAACTGCTAGGGAGGTGGACTGGCTATGCTGCCTTGTCACAAGATGACTTTCACTTTATTATCGTTTTTTGAAGGTGTTTCACAACAAAGTAACAGTTGGTTCATCCCCTTTAAACACTACATGATGGTGCGTAAATTTCTAGACATTCTGGTCACAAGCGAAATCGAAAGGTTCCAGCGCCATTGCAAGAAGATGATGATACCGATGATGGTGATGAAGCGATGGAATGGTTAGAAAGTCCTCCAACAAAGAAAAAGTAATGTAGTCACTTTCTCTGATTGTAGGAAAGGCGTTCTCGTTATTCCAACTCTCTTTCGGTGTTGAATTATTTTACGACATAAAATGTTTATATTCCACTTTTGTAGGACTAAGCACAAACCCAAAACGAAGAGCGCTGTTTCAAACCAGAAATCAAGGCATAAGGCGGTGACCGTGCGTCTACGTAAGGATAAATACAACCCAAAAGATGAAGAAAAGCAACTGGAAAGCAAAAAGTACCACGTCTTTTATGTTTTGTTTATTTATTCGTTCTTGAATGCACGTGTCAAGGAAACAGGCCAAAAGTGCTCTGTAGAATAACTGTTTCTAGGTGTGTTACTTTTCACAGAAGTGTTTCTCTAAAAATTGCTAGATCACAGATAAGAAATGTCCGATTGATGTGTTTACTTACAGTATTTTGCATCTTTATATTTTTGAATCTAACACAAAGTGATAA
>JGI24158J21664_10011048_pt1 | contig 12014 bp, 7 predicted proteins | sample Ectturendosymbi3_FD_21664 | JGI IMG/M metagenome (IMG submission 21664) | reverse complement strand
GCCTCATAACATGGCTGACAGTAAATCACAACTGCTGGATGACAAGTCAAGGCTTGTGAGGTTTCTGAAGGGTCGCCGCGCTGGTCCCATCCGAGGGGGTGAAAGTTACCCCCCACATGCTGACAGCCCGGGTGTTGACAGCTGCAGGTTCGCCGCATACCAAAGTTCCTAACGGGGCCTGTAAACCACTTCCCTAACTACTACCGTGTTTTCTGTTTAAGAATTGCTGAATGCAACGGTCCAAAAAATTGTTGGGGTACCCGTTTCGAGAGAACATTCCCTTGATATTCGTAAAGGTTTCGTTTCCTGTGCAACGGAAAGAAACTCGACCATTTCGAATAGAGACCTGCACGCATGGTCTTCATGTAGGTAGAAATAATAAAACTTGTTGGTGATTTCTCAATTAAAACGTCAAGAAAGTGGAGGCAATTATTAGTTTCTATCTCCTTGGTAAAGACAATATTACTTTGAATGCTGTAGAATTAATATTGGTAAAGAACCTTTTGAAAGGTAATTGTTTAGAAAATAGTGAAAACAAGTGATCTACGCAGCGGCAAAGCAGGTCTGGTCGACACCCCGGTGGCGTCACCGCCAATGCCCGATCTATAACGTAGTTCATGCATACGTCAGCCATGAGTGGTGCTATAGATGAACACATAGCAACGCCATCGACCTCTCGACAAAAACGACCGTTTAACGGGAACGCAGTTGTTTTCACAACCCATTCCCTCAGCTTCTTCATACGTCTTCTGTTTGGATCGTTGAACTCGTCGTTCGAGCGGAAAACAGAGACGAAAATTAGATCGATGATAAAATCAACCGGTATATCCGTGAAATGACTGGTTACGTGAAATGACGTCATAATTTTTCCACATGAAGACCTATCCTGAAGTAAGGATAGAAATATTACTGTGTCTTTGACACAGGTCTCATGGTGGCGGAGCTCCGACTACGAGTCGGACAGCCACTTAGCGCAGATGTATCTGAAGCTACCTACAGATGACGAAATTGGTCGTAAAGGCTTATCAGGCTTACGTATTTTAGGAAGACCGTACACTGTTGGTGTGTAGGCAGCAGTTGGATAGATCTACCTGTACATGTCTTCATCAATTGCCTTTTCACCCTTGAGATGCCTCAGGCAATTCTGAAATTTAAGAAGGTTAGCGACATTGTAATCGTTATCGCAGGGCTGGAATTTATTGGTGTGACACAGTATAGTGTGCATCTTCGCAACGTAGACTGCATCAAGAAAGGAGCAAATTCTTTCACTACCTCTTTGAAACGGACGTAAGAATAAAGATAGAATATTCTTTGAAATGTATGCCGCACCAGCTGAAAATGATTATTTGTCAAAGAAATGAATGTAAAAAGCACGTTCACAGAAAAACGTTTTCCATGATCAATGTATTTGAAAGGGAATATACGCTTTTTTAGCTCTTATAAATTTAACAAAAATTTTGATAGGTGTTTCTCCAAAAAGGAATGAGCAAGATAGATTGTTGTTCAAAACAAGCCTTGCAAGAAAAGATGAATGAACTTTCTTGAACTTGTAATTCATCCAAAGGTGCATCAGAGTTGTTTCTGATGATTTTTCGAAATGTACAAAGCTGTGAGCCTTGCAAATTTTTAGTGTCCAGACGTCATACAACAACTACTAAAAACATCTTGTGCTTGGTCAGCAACAAAGACAAATATTCTTCTTCACAGCAAGCTCCTCAAAGACCGTTGATCACCACAGCAACCAAGCCTGGACAATTGCAAGTCACAGCAATTGAAGAAGAGTCACTGAAATCAGGTGAACTGATGAAACGTTGTGATGAAAAAACTGCACAGTTTGATTGGACATATTCGTTTCTATGAAACGAAAGGGCAATGAAGTTTTACGTTCAGTGACATTTCACAAGAGCAAAACCTTACATTTTCCTACCTTTCTCGGAAAAAAACTTTAGACAAATTGTGTGTATATTAAATACCAGTTTCAACAACACAGTACAATCTCATGCTAGCATAACTGCACAAAAATAGGCAGGTGAGCGCTTCAATGTTTTCTTTTTTTGCGAACAATTGCTTTCAAATTGATAATTCGATAACTTCATCATCCCTGGCTCACAAGTTCATTCACACCAGAAGACTATGACCATATCAAAGTTTTGAATCTAAGACTGTGAAGTTATACAGTGTTTCGATACTTAAACAGATTTTATTTGCATCTTCACAATTGATTTTTCAATTATTTGTGGTCAATTACACTGAAACGTTATCAGAAATGGGCAGCCAATCATTATCCGCACTCTTCTACAGGTTATACGGAATACATGGGGCAAGGAGAACCTGCAAGGACATCTCCAGGCGGATTCCATAAGCAAAGTCAACAGGCTGCCTCGCAAGATCAACCATACTATGTGGAACCAAATCCAGCTACGGTCAGCATAATATTGCTTAAACGTTATTCGTATTCTTTGAAGACAATATGAATTAAAGGGATATTTGAGTATGAACTACTGTACTGCTGTAATGAATCCTGTAGCGCCGAGACTGCCACAAAACAACATTATTTTGAGATTTGCAAAATAATCGTTTTATGATACAGATCAGTTTGCATGTTCACGTTGCTGTGCAATGGAATTTTTGTTTGGGACAGGCAAAACAATTTCTGTTCTGGAAAATTCAGTATTGAACTGCATTTTGATTGATGCATTTTCATTCCTTAACTACGGATAACATTACTTTTTTCTCAGACAATTCTACCATTATCCAAGCAGATCCAAAATTACCTCTTTTTAATTCAAGATCAGAGTCAATCCCCGCAGTACCAGGAAAAATATAATCAGTTGTTTTAGCAAAAAATAACCGCTACGGTGCGCTAAACATTGATAGATAAGAAAAACTGGCATGCAACATATCAGAAATGTTCTGCCTCATGTAAAAACACTGTGCGAAATACTGTAAAATTTGTGTAAATTATACCAGGTCCGGATCAACAATGAAAACATGCTAAAGATTGCAATAGCCTAATGCACCACTATAACTGTTACAAGTATAAATGATTTCCATTTTGCTGTGCAGGCTACCTGTTTGTTAACAGTGGTTAACTAGTAACACATCCTGCTGAAGTGCAGTTTTATTTTAGAAAAAGTTCTGTTCTGGCAGCATACACTGTAATATGCTCTGTATCCACCGTACGGTACTGCATTTTGCATGGGTAAAGGACTATTGCAGATGGCAGAAGTAGCGAAAAACGCACGATTTACGCGCAAAGCTTCTGTTGTTAGTGTTGGTTTTGGGATAAACAACAAATAATGAAGAGAATAAAGGCTGCAGGTTGCCAAAAATGAGAAGGTCATAGGATGCTTTATGTTTCATCAACATCACGGATATGCACAAGGCACAACGTGAAGCAGAACAACAAGGGATAAAGCAAGACTGGTCCCAGAGAAGCTTCCATTTATCTCAAAAGATGCATCCCCTTGGTTTCAAAGAAAAAGTTTTGTGATTAAAATTTAGAACCATTTGAGAACAATGCTAAGATTCGGGAAATACCAGTAAACCGCCAATAATTTGCAGCTGCACTTGCTTAATTAGTTTCTTTTATTTAATTTAATTTTTATTTAAAAGCCTAGTCTCCAACAAACCAAAAAATGGAAGAAAAATTACTCATTGTGAGTTGGGAAAGGAAAAAAGTTTTTTGAGAAAATGCGCATTAAAAAAAACTAAAAAATCATTGTAGCTTCAGGGCCATAGTTTTTGTCATTAGCGGATTTTCAAGAGCACCATTGAAAGTAACACGAAAATCCATTATAGCAAAAATAAATTGTATGTTATCATTCAAACTGTATGTAAAAAACATCATTTTTAATACTTCTATCGTCATTAACGCCTTTTTTTCAGTGAAAAGGTCACAACAGTGACTTAAGACTTTTATTCTTGGTATGTTACCAAAATCTTGATGTTGCAAAGTGTCTGTGGTTTTCAGATTTTTCCTGTTTCTACAAAACACCCACACTTCTAGGATGTTTACACATCTTGATCTTCCCTAAAAGATGACTTTGTTTTGTTTTAAATTCGCAAATTCAAGGATATGACTGAAATTTTTTTGAGTAGAAAACATTTTTCTAACGAACACTTTATTTGCTGCGCATTCTTTTCTACAAACACTGAAGCTGTTGGAAGAATCCCAATCAGTTTTCTACTTCCATATATTGCAGTGACGTCACACACACGCCAGCTATACCTCAAAACATGAACTGTCCTTACACTTTTCTGAAAGTGCCCAAATCTTCATGTAGTGGTTCGGGACTTATCGCCAAAAAAATGACCCTGCGAACCACTGATGTGGCTCTTTCGTGGTTAAAATGTCTGCTGAGGGATTATTTTGAAAACGATGTAGTTTCACTGTACGCTAATTTTGATTTTACAAAAAATAGATTTTGTTTCAATAACTACCTCGAAAAGAACATAAGGTGTCAAGTATGTTTATTCAAACAACATCAGTGGAAGTTTTGTCTTAAATGGTTAAGATTTGTTGAGTGCTGCTATTCCGTTGATCCAAACGGTTATACTGTTAATGCTTTCTTTTCAAAAATACGCCAACGAAGCCTTTGTAAGGCTTCCGTGACCATTGATCTTAAAATATATTTTGTACAATTGTTTTGTGTTTAATCATCGACAAGAAAAAACTCTTTCTTTGCTGCAGGTTCCTCAAAAACCTGTAATCCCCACAACAACAACACCGGCAAATATAACGGTCCCAGCAACCGAGGAAAAGACACCCAATGCAGGTGCATAGTGTGAAAAGTTATGACCAGGTAACCGCAGAGGCTTGATTTGTTTCATTGAAAGAATGATGAGGTTCAAAGTCGAATAAATATTTTTCTGACTACCAAACTTTCAGGCACAGAGAATCATACTGAACAATATGATCATGTACGTGAAATACAATTTTCCTAATCACAGTTGATACACACGTAAAGTAATTAGAACAACTGTTGAAACATTTTTAATACGTTTGCAAAGTAGGCTACGTGATATTCATGAATCGGTTCAGTTGTAAAAGCTCATTTGAGTGTGAAACGTTTTCAAGGTTATCCAAACTGAAAGCCTATTATAGTTAACATGTCACATTGCAATTACTATCCGATCACCTTTCAGGATATACTGCATACGTCGGGCGAGGTCAACCAGCCGTTGCCCCTCAAGGAGGCTACCAGCAAACAGGACAACGCAACATTTTGGAAAGACAAAGCGCCTACAAGCAACCGATTCCTGAACTATATCTTGTATACTATGTTTAATTGTAGATCGGTTAATTTATTACATTTGTGGGACATCATCAAGATGGGCATATGTAGAAAACACCACTTGCTTCCTGCGATAACTAACTTGCAGAACATTTTCAACTTCACAGCAACCTTAAGCAACTGTAAATGAAATATTATCCAGAGCAATATTTAAACGAAAAGTGAAAATCACTTTTTTTCTGTGAGAGATTCAATTTTTCAGAAATGTTGTTTGAATGTATCCACGATATCGACACAACATCACTGCTTAACTTGGGTTTGATGTACTGTATTTGTATATCTAAGCAGTAGAAGCGCATGCTGAAATGAGTGCGAGCACCGAGCGTCACATTTGCATAAAGAAACAGCAGGTCATAAGTTACACTTGCAAAATCCGCACTGTGTTGTCGCAAAACCGCGCAGCCAATCAGCACGTACTTCACAACCAGTAACAAATACAGGTACTTGAAATAGGACTTTTCTCGCCACCAGATGTGGGTGGGCCACACCACTCTTGCCAGGACTACCCAGGCGCGTAGCAAACATTTTTAATAGGGGAGACAAACAACAACCGAGTTTCAACATTTACATTTTTAATGTTCCTTGTTTGCAAAGTATCATCCATGAAATGTGCATTTTTCTAGCGCTTTCTTGCTGAAAAATTGCGTTTAGATTTAAGTCGACAAATAAAGTGTCTGTTTTCATTGAATTAGCAAGTTCCAAAATTTTCATAGTGAAGTCTCAAGTTTCTACTAGAATTTGCTCATACACCTGCAAAAGCGCTAATAAACATCTCGATGCTATGACTGCACCATCTGCAGTAAGCTTTTTGCAGCCAATATTGCAGATGAGCAAAAAAGTCATCGCTGGCGCCATTGCGATTGCGCTTCTTACTGTATTTACACGCTGCGGATGTACAACAATACCGCATGTTCAATCGAAGGCGAGCAGTGACTTTGCTCTGAGCCACTCTCTTCCGACGTAGGCATTCTACAAAACTTTCGTGCACATAAGAAGTGGATCCCGTTGTCGTCTAATTATTGAGCGATTTAATTCACGCATGCTATTGATAACCGTAAACGTTGGAGTCTTTCAACGCGTTTGAAAAATGTTTGGATTTTTGATAATCTGTAAGATCTTTTGGCTATGTTCAGCCTATTCCGTGTAACTATTGTAGCTACATTAAACTTACTTCGATTAAATTGTTTGGGACTTTTCTAAATTCTCCTGACTTCCTTAAAATATAAACTGGAATTAAACTGTAAACACAATTGTAACCCCAGTATTATAAAACTTATTGACCACGCTCAGCTGCATGTGTAGATAGCGTAATTAAATTTGTGCTACACGTATTTAAATTTGTGCAAATCACGGGCTTGTAGAGAATAAAAAAAATTGTATGGGAATTTGAAGCCCTGATAGGAAAAAATTCAAATTTAGTGTCATGTTAGTCACATGCTCTTTGCCAACAAGACAGATTACAAGCTCAGGGATGGATATTACGGACGGTTAACGAGGCAGTCGCCTCGGACCTTTTTTTCAGAGATATTGTTCCCTCCCTTGAGAGCTTTGCACCATTGTTTAGTTAAAATGTTATGTACCACGCTAGAGACACAATTAAAGAAGCTCTAAAGCAAGTCGTATGCTTTTCAAAACAAAGCGAAAATTATGGGAAAATGTGCCCAAGGAGGCAACTTTCCAGAGTCCAGCTGCAAAACATTAGAAAGTTTTGTTCCTTTTGTGTGCATATTATGCTCTTGATCTTAGTTCATAAATTGAAATGTGAAACAAATTTATATTCTTCTATCCACCTAATCTCACATCTCCCATTCGCAATGGCGATGTTTTGGAGATTCTTCTGAGAGCTTGCCCCTACATTTTTATAATCCACCCCTTTGCAAGTTATCTCAGTTGTTGTAAGCAATGGCTGCGTCAATGCTCTCAGCACTTATGAAACAAAAAGCATCTTGTTACTTACGTTAGATTTTTCTGCTGACTGTTCTCATTGCAGCTAAATGATTTCAACTTATTTACTGTAGGATAGGATGGCAGTTAAAATCAGATGAACATCGAAACACTGAGCTCATAAATAGCAGGTCGGAGTCTAATATCTTGACGAGACTAATTTTTTACTTGCCGGCAAGTGAAGGGAAATCATTGATGAAAACGTTAAGGCTTTAGTTTACATCAGGGATCTCCAAACTACGGCCCGCGGGCCAAATACGGCCCGCGAAACAGTTTCATCAGGCCCACGAAGACATTGTGTCAAAAATGAAAAAATAATACATTTGCGAAAAACTCGGTGATTCCGCAGAACAACATATCCCGAAACAATCACATTGCGTAAGATGCCCGGCCCTTGAACTGTTGTTTATCAGCTTATGTGGTCCTCGGATAAAAACGTTTGGAGACCCCTGGTTTACATAGTTGTGATTGAACCGTCACAATACGTGTCATCACGAAGAAATATCTGGAATGATTGGTGTTGTTGCTAAACAGTGACTATGGTGCAACACAGAAGACTTAAAAACTTAATCGCTTTTCGGCCAACAGTTTGAGCTTCAAGACATACATAATGTAGACTATATCACAGGCATATTCACGTATTTAGTTTTAGAACTATGCAAAAACAAAAATCTGTGATAGCGATTTAAGGCAACGGCTGACACAGGAACAAAGATGGTTTAAATTTGTAACACCCACGGTTATCAGAGAGGAATTTGTGATGGTCTTGAAATGAAGCTTACATAGGTGGGGCACTGCTAGCAGGTGCGCAAAAACAGTTGCGAAAAGCGTTAGTCAAATTGTTTTTACTTGCGGTCATTGATCACAAAATGTCGCATACAAGTTTGTATTTGACTAAAAGCTGAAGTAGGATAGGTTCCTTGAGGGAGTTTCGTTGATTTGCACTGAAGTTTCTTTGGCTTATACTTCAAATATTTAATTAATCTAAAAACGTTTGAGTTGGGGAGGCATTGTCTTCGTTGGCCCCGTTGATACAACTTGTGTTTATTTCACGGCGCGTTGAGGGACCGAAATGGTCTCTCAAATTTTTCCAACAGTCTCTCAAAATACAGTAGAACGTCTTAGTATAACCACCACAAAAATACGCTAAAACCTCGCTTTATGACTGTCTTGGTATTCAGATAGTTGCGGTCTCTCAACATGTCAAAACGTCAAATCATGGGCACTTATGCAACAGAAACTGGATGACGTAACAAACGTCACAGTATTTTGTTGAATAAAGGATGTAATATTTTTCACATGAAAATTCGCAGATTTACCTAGGAAAAAATTGAAGGGATATAGCAGATTTGAAGCACGTTTTTGGGCTTCAGGTGCAAGGTGTTTTGTGAATTTGGTAAACTTTTGGTAAACTTAAAAACAACCCAGTTATCCAGCTCGATTTACCAGGGACGCCAATCGATATCGAAAATGATGACATGTGAATAGACAAGTTCGTTTTTTTAGCGGTCCGTAACACTCACCCATTGAAATTGAATCCCTCAGTCTACCAGCACTAACAATAGGTTGTTAACAACCAACGTGTCCGTTATCGCGAAAGTCACACATCCTTGTGCTTGTTGTATGGTACATCCGCCTCCTGCCGATGCCAATTACACACTTTAGGTTAATGTCCTATTTTTGAAATTTGCATAAATCACAAACGCACGCTATTAAAGTGGCCGTCATCAACTAATCACAATATTAAGAAATTTTCAGACATGCTGTAAGTGTAAAGCACTGTCGGAATGGCGTTTCATTTAATCATGTCAGTTTGGTCTATCACCGTCAAGACAAAATTTTTGCCTAATCCTCTGAGCTTGCAATGACACGTTTCTTTGAGTGATCTCATAATACATAATACCGTTTTCCACATTGAAATTATCAAAAGCTTTATTGTTCTGCCAAATTTCGTGACTGATGGGAAACATTGTTGCAACATTTGTAATTTCTTCAATCCGTTTTGAATCTACCACACAGTTACACAGTTACTTTGAACAGTTATAGCAGTATATTACATTAAAAATGTTTTCTTTTCAGGATCAGAACCAACAGCCACATTAATAGGTAAGAAATAAACTGTCTTTCTATGTTTCACACGAAAAGCCGATATGTGTTAACGTTTCATTCTATTTCTACTTTGAACTTGGGATAATCGTTAGTAAAATTTAGGTGCTTGACAAAATCAGCAAAATATTCAGAAACAAATTTTATTTATCATTCATTAAACTAAACATTCTCAATATGAATGCATTTTTGTTTTTACTCTATCTGGCTCAACCAGAAAATATGGTGTCAATTATTTTCTGTTGCAGATAATACTGCATTTTACACATTGCTACTGCGCATTCAAATCCACATAAGATTGCATTTACATTTTGCAAGTTTCATCAGCGCAAACATATCAAAATAAAAAATGGTGTTTGTGTTATGGTGTTTTCGAGTTCAGAATGACGTCATGGCCTTCCTAAAATAATGAAGTACCAAAGAATTTGAGCAATGTCCCACACAATAAAATGCCAAGGAATTTGAGCAATAACCCAATTTTTGATTTCACACATTCGACGCAGTGAAAATAAAGACCCTGTCCATATTTGGACTTTTAGGTTATGCTGAAGGGAAAAGATTATTCGTTTGTTTTAAAAAGGTTAGTTGAAAAGTACTTTATCTTGTCTTGGAAAAATTTTGTTTTTGTTTGCCAATGAAGTTCAAAAAAGATCAAATTTTTGCGATACTACTTTGAAAAATATTATGTTCAAACTGAAACTCAATCACTACCTCAAAGCAAATTTCCAAAACAGTTATTTTTTTTCATTTCGTTTCACCCATCAAAAGTCATATTGAGAATTTCTATAAGCGCAAAAAGAACAGGCTTTCCAGCACTGCGTTGTCAGACGTGCTTTAGGAAAGCAGCAAGAAGTGAATTCTTTAACCACCTTCCGGATTCCGAAGCGGTTCAATAATACGCAAATCAAAATTATGTTCATCTCTTGCCTGCACCAACTTGCACTCAACCGTCAACATAGGAGAACGAAAAGAGCTCAACTTGTGCTATGGTCAACACTGCAAATTAATGGATAAAACTTCCCCAACGTATCAACTATTTTGTGACGCATAAACTGGTTACATCAGCGCTGTGTGTGTAAATATTATTTTTGGTAACGCCATTAGCCCATTGATGAGTGTGGTGATATGTTATCTTGTTTCGCTCGTAAATTGCGCTTGGACCCTTGAGCAATCTCTCCTGTTTGCCTGATTGCTACCGCAAATGTGGCCGGTTGTTCTGAACGTAGTCATTTCTACTTACTCGCCGACAGATGCGTATCGTTTCAATCGCTGCCATTGTTTTCATGCTGCCTGCTGTTTACGTTCGCATCTGATTTGAGTGTAATAAAGCCTATATCTAGGCGCGACGGCGAGTTACGTGTCGCTACAATGACCACTCCCAAAAATACAAATCATATCCTTCTGTACTTTTTGTATTCGTTTCATATATGATCTAACATAACCATGAGAACAAAAAATCGTTTAATTTTTTGCGGTTGCTTAGCAGTAACATGCTCCATTAATGGAACAATGGCTCGATGTGGGTTTGTAGCTGCGTGATAAGGCCAGTTGACGTTTTTTATTTTTTCTTTTCTGTTTCTCCAGGTAGAGAACTGTTTAATCGTGACAGGACAGCAATTTTTTTCGTTGCTCCGATGGATATGTTCCAACAGGCCAGTGGCCAGGTTTAAGGGTTTGGGGGGACAAAATACATTCTTAGGGGGTGAAATTTTGTTTTTGTTGTATGTTTGTAATAAAATGTAATATGACAAATGCCAGTATGAAGGTTCCAGAGTACAATTTATTTTGTAACAATGAGGTTAGCTATTTATGTAATGTGCGGTAGTGTTGCGAGTTGGCGTTACACTTAAATTAAAACCGAGCATTTGCAAAATTTGTTTGTTTTGTCCAGTTTGAGTCAGATGTTTGTTTTCCTAAATATATAAGAAAATTTTCTATGGACAACAAAATTTGAGCGGGCACTGCCCCTCAATGCCGTCAAGGCTGCAGGCGTTTGCACCAAATTTCCAGTGGAGAGCCACTGAGGTTGTTTATAATGGCTCCAATCATGCCGACGTAGCAGGTGAAACGTTATACACCAGAAATGAAAAAAATGTTGAAATTAACTTCTTCGCTTTTATTAATAAAATCAGGGAATGACAGGTGCGGGTTTACTTGCCAGATTTGCTAAGTCTGTAGAAACCGCAATTAAAATGTGGCTCTGACCCTTATATTTGGACTTTGATAAAAATGCGTCTATACGAGCCGGAATGTTACTGCTGAATGCGGCCTGAAGTAGGATCTACTTGAGTTTGCAAGGTCAGTTGCAGTTGAAACTGTTGCTAATGTCCACAGCAGAGTTGTAAACAGACCTCATTTTGAAGTCGGAACCCTGCCTAAGCACGAAAGCACCCGGCCCAAACCCGGCCCGAAACCGACATTTATGGTTGAGACCCGATATCGACCCGAAAGCCAAATTTAACGCGTGAGTCGAGATGTGCGCAAATGCGGGCTATCAATAAACGTAGTGTACGGTATAGCTCAGTGGTGGGCAAACTACGGCCCGCGGGCCAAATCCGGCCCGCCAAGTCATTTCATCCGGCCCGCCAGCACCGCTCAGTTTACGCAACAATCTTTGTATGTGAGGAACTAGCATTGGCTGTATGCACGTTGCTCCACTGAATTGCT
>JGI24158J21664_10011046_pt1 | contig 12017 bp, 6 predicted proteins | sample Ectturendosymbi3_FD_21664 | JGI IMG/M metagenome (IMG submission 21664) | reverse complement strand
ATCGAACAAAGACCGATTTGAAAACTGACAGCTTTGTGGTGTTTGAAAGCTCGTACTCCCATTTTGTGACCACAGAGCGATAAAGCTCACGCAGAACTGCTTTAGCTTTGCCAATCCGTGTATCAATCTCCTCGCTCCACCTTCCGCCACTCGCAAATATGCCACTCCTAGGTGCTTGAACGTCTCTACCTGCTGCAGTGTATTGCCGCTCACTTGCAGCATACACTGCCTTGGGTTTGTAGAGAGACGTAATACCTCGGTATTTTTAGTGTTGATTTCATTCCGGCGCGGTCGTACGCAGCTGAAAACCGATCGAGTGCATTCTGAAGACTCTGTTGAGAAGATGCTAGCAGTACCGAATCGTCTGCAACAAGCAAACGGTTGATCCTGTAGCTCCAAACTGCGACACCCTCATCTACTCGGCTATGACTGACTATGCAATTCATGTAGACCCCGCCTGCACAACACACGGTCCGCGAAAGCTTTTCTTGCGGCCCGCGAGAGCTTTCTCAATTGTAGAAAATGTTGCAAAAGCTCGACCTCGAATAAGTAATTGCTGTTACAGGATATGTTCCAAACTACAAGGAAATCTCCACATCGAAATGAAATATAACATTTGCGGCCCGCAGCAAATTAATGTTAATAGTTTGGCCCTTAGCTTTCTGAATTGTGCAGGCCTGATGTAGACTATGAAAAGGAGCGGTGACAGAACACACCCTTGTCGGAGTCCAACAGCAACGGTGAACGTTCGTGATTCAACTCTCGCGACGCGGAAACAAATTGCTGATCAGGAATACAGTGACTTGACGGCCAGTAACAGGCGGGTGTCAACACCGTGCTCCCGCAAGACTCCACAAACCTTTTCACGAGGAACCCGGTCGTATGCTTTCTCCAGGTAGACAAAGCATGTGTAGACGTCTTTGGCATACTCCCAAGATTTCTCAAAAATTTGCTGGAGAGTTAAATTTGGTCTGTAGTACCACGGCCGGGACGAAAACCGCACTGGGTGTCAGTCAGCTTTAATTCAATTATTTCGCGGCATCTGTTTTCAAGGCACATGACAATGTAAATGTCAGTTATTTGAAAATTCCGAAAAAGCATCGCGGGCCGCACAAAAGGCCCTCGTGGGCCACATGCAGTTCGCGGGCCGCGTGTTTGAGACCCCTGTAATAGACACTTGGGGATAGGTTGTAGGTTTATTCGTACATTTTTGTGACTCGGACCACCCCCTTTGCCCTAACATACATAAAGTCGTTTGTGCTTTGAGGGACGGTATCACAAACAAAATAGTGTTATTCGCCTAAAATCAAACATTTTATTGGCCCTCCCCAAATTTTTGGGCTGGCTTCGCTACTGCCTGCAAGGGCAAGTTGCCAAACTTTCGAGCGGATTGTTTTACTGTTGGTCTTTATCGTGTAATAATAACATGGCAACAAATATTCAAATGTTCACTTCAAGTTACGATATTAGGCGTTTTGTTGCATGTGACTTTGAACGCAGACAACTTGGCAGGTAATGCAGCGAGACAGTGACTGCTGATAGCGGCAAGCGGGGACGTCGGAGAGCGGTGGCATTGAATCCCTGACGTTTAAAATGAGGGACAACTGGGGCAAAGGTGTCTTTCCATAGGTAATTTCATGATTTATCAAGATCGAATTGAAACAAGTTGTCTATAGTTTGTTTTATTATTTTTGAAGTCGACATTATTGTTGAACCGTAGCAAACATAATTGGCAGGCCCTAACCAGATTGGAATACCAAGGAAGGCGAAGAGTTTACTGAGAGGGGCCCAAATTTTTTAAACTATGTCCAACACATTTTTCCAGGGAGGGGCAAAATTTTTTCAGGGGAGACTAAGCCCCCTGCGCCCCTTCCAGTTACGGACCTGGTAATTGGTAACGATTTTTTGTTTTTCATATTTTTCCATTGCCCTCAACTTTTTTGTGCCCCCTTTGCCCTACCGACGTTCCAGCGAAACTGCCTAAAGGTAGCGCCAGCACTGACGGTTGACAGATGGAAGACTCGCACCAACCAATGCAGCAATCTCTCTGTACGTCTTAGCTGTGTGTTTGTGCAAAGTTACGATCTTCGTGCGTTTCCTCTGTGTCACGCCCATCCCGCACGGTGGTTCACTTACGACAAGTTTTCAGCTGATTCAAGAAATAAGGTTTCTAAAATCTGATACAATAGCGGCTGATACAATAATATTACATAACCTACTTGCATAGGCGTACAAGGAGGGGATCGGGGAAAAATTGTAGGGTAAACTCTGTTTTCAGGGCAAGCTCAGGACCGGCTTGAAAATTTTCAGGGCAAACTCTGTTTCCAGGGGAAGTGCAAGTTGCTCAAAAATCTTGAATGACAAAAAATATTTCAATGCAGTGAATCCAGGGCACCCTCTGTTTTTCAGGGTAAGTGCAAGTTGCTCAAAAATCCTGAATGTGAAAAAGTATATTCAATACAGTAAAAAGTTTCGGGGTAAACTCTGTTTTTCAGGGCAAGCGCAAATGCATTTTGAGTGATTGTTTCATTTCCAGAGGTGCAATCTTCAGTAGAAGCGGGCCGCATTGGACGTGCAGATTGCTTGGCCCCTTTGAGTGCGCGTCTTTAACGCGTCTTTAAGTGCTTTGCTCAAGCGCACAGCAACGATAACACAGGCAGGTGCAGGGAGTCAGACCCTTCGATCCGGAACCGTCGCTTTTAAACATTGCGTTGCGCCATTGAAATCGCGTACACATTCAAATCAGTAAAGACAAATACGCAATTACCGAAAAGTTTCTTGTCTGGGAGAACACATCACGCAAGGAACTTCACCCCCTTAAGTTAACAAGCAAGGTAAATACAGAATTTCCCTGTAACCGCACCTCTAAAGGGGATTGCATAAAGAACGTTATAGGCGAATTGACACTATAAGCGAAATGTAATGCATGTAAATCGGGGGCCACCAACCTTTTTGAAACTGCGAGCTACTTCTTGTGTACCGATTAATGCGAAGGGCTACTAGTTTGATAGATACTTCTGAAATAAATATTTTACTCAATTTATGTTTAATTATTTTTGCATTGATATTCGTTAATGTGAAGACATTGATCATGCTATTGTTATTGTTAGAACAGACCCGTGGGCGACGCACATGGTCCTTGCGGGCAATCTGGTGCCCGCGGGAACCACGTTGGTGACCTCTGATGTAAAAGATGCCATCGGGACCGAACAAAATGTAAAGTTATAGGTGAATTGACGTTACAGACAAAGCCGTCATAAATGAATTCAACTGTATAGAACAGATTTACAAGAGGTTTTAGATCCCATTCGGATTAAACCAAAAAGTGAGTTTCAGGGCAAATTGTTATTTTCAGGGCAAATTTGTTCCACCCCCCCAGTAAAATGCCTTCCCGTACGCCTATGCCTGCATATAAACTGCGCATGCAAATGCTGTAGAGCTGATGCAGTAGCGGCTGACACAATGATATTGCATCAGCCAACTGATAAAAATTGACTATTCATCATAAATGCCTATACATGGCCGGGAGTATAGGGGGTAGGATTTTTCATTGAAAAAACGCAACCCCTGTTAGATAATGCTTTCAACTACGCAGTGACGTAGTGAGGCTAAGTGCCGCCCGAGGCCGACCATAAAAGTGCCGCCCTTTCCACCTCCCAAATTTGCTTACAAAAATTTTAAATGAAAGAAGATCATGTTTCGTGCTTATTTAAAGATATAAGGATTAATAAAGCACCTTCATAGTCGCAATCAAACTCTAACAAACTGAAATGTGTCTTGTTTTTCGTTGTCGATTGTGAGTCTTGCTTTTTCTGCTTGTCGCCACCTTTCTCATCATTAATTTTTCTATTTTTTGCTTTCTTTACATAGGCGTATACGAACCCGACATGTTTCGTCAAAATTTATTCCTTGTTGGTTTTTAATTTCCGGTAAGCCCACCGCATGACATTTTAATAGTTTACTCATTCCCGGGGATAAAACGAAACAAATAAGGGATGTGATGGCGGCATACCTACTTTAGAGATGTAAACATTTATATGTGTTAAAGTCTTTTTTTCAGTCTTTAACTGAAAATAGTAGGCTATATACTCAATCTGATAATATGATCTCGGTGATGTAAATAACGTTTCATTGTTCACTTCACGCTTCATTAGGCTACTGGTTTAATCCTCTCAGTATGAATAAAAGACTGGAAACGTTAACTCTGTCGGCACTTGCGCCGAGCTCTCTGTAGGTGCGGGACCCATTTCGAAAAAATATTTTAAACAAGTATAAAACCGGCTATGGTTGAGTAGCGCTGGCTTGCAGTCTACATCGAGACCTGTGCACTTGGTCTAGCTCAGGGGTGACGAACATGCGGCCCACAAAAGAATTTCGTGAGGCCCGCGAAGCATTCAAGCGAGACCAGCAGTCTTGAACTTTCTTTGACCCGCTTCTAATCTTTGCGATGCGTTAATGTTTTTAACAGTTTTCATAGTATGACTAAAAAGTTGTGCGGCCCGCTTACTCAGCGGTAACTAACAAAGTGGCCCGCGATAGCAAATAGGTTCGTCACCCCTGGTCTAGCTGTTGGGTTGGGCTTCTTCCAATTATGCGTGTATTCCTTGCCTTTGTTCGTTACCAACAGAACCATCGCCAGAAGGTTTTCAATTGGGAGACTACGTTTGTGCAGGCTGGGATTGACATTCTAAAATTTGCTAAAAAATCCACTGATTTATAGTATTTCATTTGTAATGTTGGGGCTTGGAGCTTTTTAGGGGGACTAAACCCACCATAGACCCTGTGGCGACGGGACTGGTTACCAACAGACGTTAATTTTAAAAACTGTATTACCAAACCATGCCAGATGGGACATAGACCTTTTGGATGCTCAGCAGTGATTACAACGTCTTACATTCTACAGTTATTACGATGAACAACTTTATTCAGTGCAGCCAGCCAGCCACTGTCAAGTTGTACAACCATTTCGATTAGCGCTCTTGTTATTAAAAGCCTTAACCACTATCATATCTAAACCCTTGTGTTAGGTTTGAGGCTAAGGTTCTTACCTCAAATTAATGAAAATGAGTGCAACACCTTTCTTAAGCTTTTCTTGTTGAAATAACTTTTTCTATGACTGCCAATGTTTACGTCAGGGGTGTAGTGGGGGGGAACTCGTGGGAACGGCGTTCCTACACCTTTTTCACCTTTTGCTTTACAATAAGTTGGGAGCTGTTTTAAAATAGCTATTTTTGATGCGTTCCCACACCTTTTTTCCTAGCACTACATCCCTGGTTTAACCGTACCGTTGAACAAAGGAGACTTCACGAAAACCATATCGGCTGGCTCTTATTCACTCTACTTGCAGTTCAAATTGACAATCTGAGCTCAAAGTTACCCACGCAAACACATCAACTGCACTATCCCGCTTCAAGAACGTCATTTTCCGACACCATTACGTCATGCAGAAAAACAGCCGTTGTATTGAAAATGAGCAAAGTTTTCTTTGCAGAGTTTTTCACTTCAACCGCCAAAACTTAATTTGATAAGTCCACCTAATAACTGGGCTTATGGCATTTTTTGAAAATATCTCACTGAACATTAAAAAATAACATGAGATGTGCCAAAATTTTTTTAATCATTTTGGCGACGGCGATTAGCGGCATGCCAACACCGAAAATATGTTTCTCACCGGGACAGTTGAAGCGAACGATCTTGCCAAAGAAGCGCTACAGCGATTCACTCAGTGGCCGTGGATCGAACACCCAACCTACCAGTTGAGAGGCAGACACTCTACCACTAGATATCGCCGTCCCAGCGTAATGTTCGTCGTCAATGGCTAGGTGTCAGGTGAAGTTATGATGTGCAGTTGAGGCGTTACTGAGGAACCTACAATAAGAAAAAAGGGTTAAGTTAGCCTTGAATATTTACTGTGATTTCATGCAGAGCCTTTTTTATCAGATTTGTAGAGGAGGGGCAATATAAACCGCAAACAACCGGAGCCCTAATGTTTGCTAGTTTGCGGTCGGATGTCATCTCTTTCCCTTGTTCGAAGGACTTTTGACTGAGATGATGGCTGAAATGGCTTTGTCTGGCGAGGAAGGTAGGGACTAGGACACAATTGGCCCCCAAGTAGGCGGGACTGTAACTAGGAGGGCGAAGCCTCCCTTGGGAAAAGGTGTTGGACGTAGTTTAAAACTAGTGGACATAGTTTCAAAATATTGGGCCCCTCTCAGAGAACTCTTCGCTCCCTGTAGTGTCCAAAGCTGGTTACGGGCCTGCAAGTGTGTTGAAAAAGCCCCTATTTCAGGACAAACATTGGGGCACTTTAGCACGTTGGATTTGACCCAGATGTTTGAGCAAACATTTTATCGATTCACTCAATCCACAGCCACATGTGGTGTTCTTTTAGGCTAGCCTAGCAGTCTAGGGTTTTTAAACACGAAAGTTGAAAAGTGTCAGAACATTTAAAAATGTATTTAAAATAATAACCACAAGCTAGAACTTTTAAAGTCCTTTCAAAAATTAATTTTTTATCAGTAAAGTGCTGCCCCCCTAAAAGTGCCGCCCAGGGCCCGAGGCTCCCAGCCCTCCCCCCCTTGCTACGCCACTGGAACTACAGTAACAATCTTTTATTATTTGAGCAGCACATGAAGACCCCCAATTATATATAAAGCAAACAAGATTCGTTTTGTGTTTTGTCTTGATCCGTGTACTCATTGTACGCCGAAAGAATGCTGGTGAAAGTTGTCTCCACTTCAAGCGGCCATTACGTCGTCAAGTCTTGTTGTGTCGTTTATTCGGCGACGGGCGCAGCGCTAGCAATCACAATACGATTTACCATTAGTTGGAAAGACGAAGTTTTCTATGGTGGATGGACATGACTCCTGGGCGGTACACTGTAAATTGCAATCTAAGCAGTGGTGGATTTAGCATGTTGGGGCCCTGTGCGGAATACTTTGGGGCCCCACTGCGCTCGCGTAAATGAAAAATCGCAATAAGGCCACCGTGCTCAAAAAGTAGGACTTATATTTGCAGTAGGCTAAAAGTGACACCTGATGCTGAATTTTACACCAACTCATATACCTTCTTTAGTAACACATTATCCTTCTCATGTATGCACCACAATCCACTACACAAATACCACAGTTGCACACATCATAGGCCTACAGCAAAATATAACGGCCCACTGCTGCTTAACTTGAATGAGAAAAAAATACTTCAGAACAGGGTTACGAGCTTGGTATTTTTGCGGCCAAATTGCGAAAATTTGGTCGTTTCCAAAAATGGTTTGGGCGAAAATATTTTGTTTGGCTTTTTGTGAGTATTTTGGAAATTTGGCCGAATTTTGGCCTAATTTGAATGTGGTAGCGCATTCCGGAATTAAGCACTCAAATGTAAACATGTCTATTCTCACAAGCAGATTTCTTTTGCTGACAGTTGAAATTACCCAGTTTAACATTCCAAACCCAGTGATGGAGATAGTTAACAACGCATAGTGATCATTGATATATATTCAGCGACCGAACCTCTAATCTGCAGTTTATTTGCTGAACGCATCAACTGAAGCTCATGCTGATTCGCGGAGCAGTATACGCAAATGGTGGATTGTTAGGAACGGTGAGATCAGTCGATTGGTTGGTCTCTGGTATATTGAGAGCAGGTATTGGCGATGGCGTTGTGAAATTGTTTGAAGGAAACTAATTTTTAATAAAAATAAATGAAAATCACTTTTGGCATCGAAGTAAGAAGTTTTGACTGGTTAGTAGAGTTCGCCTGCCCATTGCGTTGAAGTATCTATCAACCCTGCTGCAGCATCTCCACCTTCATTCATTCGTCTTGCACAAAAAATATGGGAACCAACCCTCACGTCTACAAAATAACTGCAGTTTCAAGAACCACTAAATACTTTGAACTACTACTACATCGATAAACGATAGGCTGTAACATAAATTTTGAGCAAAATTACACATTCCTCTTGTTATAAGTATATTCATGGGCGCAATCTTGTTGTAAAATGTAGGGGGATAGCTTGGTGTGAAACCAATATAGACATCTGGCCGATGCAGAAGTGAAGTTTTGTAAATACGGATTCCCAATCTTGTTTTTTAGAGGTGGTTTCGAAGCAACACTAATCACACTTTGCTTTATCTTTGCAGTAATAAACTTAAATTTGTTGTTGGACATGGTACTGTAGTTCAGCCTGTTTGCACTACGATCAGACTTGGATACAAACAAGCACAACTGTATATAGTAGAACACATCACTTGGGTTCTATCAGGGTTGTCAGTTGGAGTGCACAAAACGGTGAATCGCATTGGTCACACGTGCATATCACTCGTAAGGAGCAGACATCGATTTTCCTGCATTTCATAAGTGTGGGCTACAGGGCGATTTGATGTCTTGTTTCAGTTGCTTAACGTTACAAAGACGATAAATTGCAAGGTACGATATATACATACTGCAAGGTATGGTAACTAAATGTTTTTTGTACATTTCCGCTCTTTAAAAATGCTACAAATCTTTAGCTATAAGGGCATCATGCATGCAGCCCCACCCCTACCCAAATCGCCGTTGATGTACTCTTACCAGTAGCAAAAACTGTTTGGACAAAAATTAGTGCAGCCTACTTCACAATTTGATTTACAATATATTTTTACTGATGATGGATGGAGGATGTATCATTTCAATCTCCACTTGTCAGCCCCTGCATGCTGTTGGGCACCCTTTCGATTGTCCAAACATCGTTTGACCCAATACCCTTTCCCAACATCAATCAAACACCCAAGAAGAATTATCCAAGCCAACTAGAGAAGATTTCAAGATATCCAAAAGAAAACGAACCTGAAGTCTTTCTGAATACATAACCCTTATACCAGTGGCTCCCAGCCTGGGGGTAAATTACCCCCAGGGGTAATATGCGATTCTTCGGGTGATAATGCGGAACCAAACCACAATTTTCTTCTATATTATGAGCGATCACTGCGAAGTATTGTGGGTAATAAGACCTAATCGCTACCTCGATTTGGGGGGTAACGGCTCGAAAAAGTTTGGGAACCACTGCCTTATACCAATCTAGCCTACAATGTGATTTCTGCATTGCGTAATCATCTGGTGACCAGGTCCGTAGCTAAGGGTGGCGCAGGGAGGGTTTTTCTCCCTGGAAAAATTTTCTCCCCCCTGGAAAAATGCGCTTGACATAGTGTAGGCATAACCATTGTTTTCGTGCATGTTATCGATGTTAAATTTGGCCCTCCTTCAGAAAACTCTGCTCTCCTGGTCTCCCAAGCTGGTTACGGGTCTGTTGGTGGCTGTTGCCTTGTGACTTTTGTCAGTGATGCCACTCGGCTCATCTTTTCACAATCAAATTTTTCAGGTTTAACGTCAAATAGTATTAGACGAAATTAATGTTAAAATATTTATTCTGAGAGTTATACTTGCATAACGACACGAAAATGTATTTGAGATTAAACGGAAATCAAAATGAACAACGGTGAATTGGCTAATATTAGACCTACCACGTTTCACTTGAAATAACACGAAAGAATGTCCAGCAAAACCAAGTATTACGAAGGCTACCTGTAAAGCAAATGTTTTGCACTTGGGTGAAAACTTTGCTGCAATATGAGTATAAATATCTTTTGAATTTGTTGGTCAACATTATCGTGACATACAAGAAACAAGGCTAAATGTATAAACTGTCTTTAATTCCTGGTAAAGTCCCTTAGTTTTGAGCTATAGGTCAATGTATATGTAGATAAGTCAATACTTCAAAGTTTTGATGGAAATCCTGTTTACTAATGGTTGAAGACAGTCTTTTGCAAAACTGCCCATCCTAAAACTAAGTCTCCACAATAGTGATGCTGTTTGTCTTCGGCAAAAACTTGGCAGAGGTTTGCCTGAAAATGTAACTTTCTAACATGATACACTTGCATGTTAAAATTTTACGCTGTCTGTTTCTGAATACGTGACAACCAACGTTGCAGTAATGCCAGTTAGCCAACATTTTTGCACGAAACAAAGCACAGCTGATCTGTGGTCTCTCACGCGTGCAGCTGTTAAACTTCGCTGTTTCAAGACAATGACCTTTCTTACTGTAAACCACGCTAGGTGAATGTTGGACAGAGGCAGTTAACAATTTTTGCGGTCTCTAGAAAATTGTAAAATGCTAAAAAGCATTTTTTGAAGTAAAAATTTATAACAACATCATAATCAGCGACACCACACCAAACTCTGTTTCAACATCAACATGGCTCTGTGTAACATCTAACATGAAAAACTCTTCCCACAAAACGTGACAAACCTCACATTTGGTTTTGAAACCTCTCCAAATACAATTACAAACCCTATGAGAAAAATGTGGGGGGCATGGCATATTATATCCCCACCGTCTGAAAAAGTGAAGGGGACACGTCCCCGTGTCCTCCACCAAATTGCGCCCATGAGTATATTAGATTACACATGAAGAAAATGTAGTAATCCTACCAACATTCGTTTCTGAATCTCTGCAGTGCAAATCAAGTAGTTGTAGGGCAAAGAAGAACTTCAATATTTCAAAAAAGTAAGGAAACCCTCTCCCAAAACAGTTCAGTTCTGACTCAAAAAGCAACTAAGAGCAACTGATGTAATATTGCCTTAGCAGCTGTTGAAGTATGCAGCAGACCATGAAAGTATAGGCTACGCTACAATTGTTGTTTACATTAAAATTCTCTCTGACAGAAGCTAGGTTCTCATATAACTGTTTGAACAATGGAGTTGCCTATGGCCAAGTTGAGCTTTGTAAGAAGTTATTGGGCTTGGACTTTCACTGTCCCAAACTACAGTTAAAATGGCTTTTATCTGCTGTAAATCAGTTGAGAAAGCGCATAACATGATTTTTATTATGAGACTGGAATAAATGAAATATGCTGTATTGACACGCATATTTTAACCGGATTTCAATGTTGGCTTTTGTTAATAGGAAATGGATTTTACGTAACACCACGCTCGAATCGGTTTCACGTTAGCACTCCTATTTGAATAATACTGTAGGACTGAAGATGCGTAATGTTACGTGAAATCGTTTTCCTAAAAAAATTTGCTGATGAATTCAAAACGCCCACTTTCCGAAGACTAGTTACAGTTTTTCAGCCCTGTTCCTTTTAATTAATTGCTGAACCACGCAGTGTTCAAGTTTAAAAACATGTACAGTACACGTGAAACCATTGAAAACCATTGAAGATAAAACAAACTTTTTTTAGATGAAATGTCGCGAGTATGGTCAACTTAAAAAAATTTGACATCACTTCATGGTGTTTTGGTCTTGAGGGAGTAAAAACGCGAAAAATTGCAGTGTACTCCCGTTGGTAGGCCTCTTTGTGAGTCTACCAATTTCTGAGTAATCGTTGCATCCACGTGAAATTGAGACGTTATTACAAGTAGGCCTACTTTTTACCTCTTGGTAAAGTTTCAAAATCGAACACTAAACCAAAGAAGTTATACCACTTTCCTGTAACTTGTGGTCATTACAGCCACTTCAAAATCTGGTCACATTAATGCATAACAATCAAAGATTTATTTTTGTTGATGTGGTGTTGTTTATTGGTTCAGATTTACACAAAAACGTTTGACCTCATACATAGGCGTACGGGAAGGCATTTTACTGGGGGGGCGGAAAAAATTTGCCCTGAACATAACAATTTTCCCAAAAAATAGACAATTGCCTTGAAACTAATTTTTTCGTTTCATCCGAATGGGGCCTGAAACCTTATGTAAATCTGTTCTATACAGTTGAATTCGTTTATAACGGCTTCCACTGTAACGTCAATTCGCCCATAACGTTGCATTTTTTTGGTCGCGATGGCATCTTTTGTATGCATTTCTATAGGCAAATTCTGTAGTTACCTTGCTTGTCAACTCAAGGGGTTGAAGTTCCTTGCGTGTTGTGTTCTCCCAGACAGGAAATGTTTGCGGTAATTGCTTTTACTGATGCAAATATGTACGCGACTTCGATGACGCAACGCAATGTTTTAAAAGCGACGGTTCCGGATCGTATGATC
>JGI24158J21664_10011045_pt1 | contig 12018 bp, 6 predicted proteins | sample Ectturendosymbi3_FD_21664 | JGI IMG/M metagenome (IMG submission 21664) | reverse complement strand
CGATAAAATATTTTGTCATGAGAAATTTTAAGGCTATATGCTCGTCTGTCGAAAGTCTGAAGGGGTACATGGTTAGAGAAAGATTGGGAACCCTGGACTACCAGGACAGTTGACCAATTTGTTTCACGCGAATGAACAGCAGGATTGTGACTTTGTTCAGGACAGATATTCAGCTATTTCAAACAGCTCTAAGCACAAATAGTTGAGAAATGCACTTGTTTCTCTTGTTGAGCATTTAAAATAGTATAAAATGCATTTTATCTACTTGAGAAATTAAGGTAATTGAAAAAAACTACAGTGTTGGTAGGTCATCACAAAGCCGACATTTTTTTGGTGAACAAGACTTTTCAGTGAACCAAACCTTTTGGCAGTTAGAAAGCGTATCTTGATGTTGTCGCCAAGGTGGTATGATATAAAATCAATAAATAAAACTGTAAGGTTTTGTGAGTTGAGAAGATATTGTATTGACTTTTATGAAAACAAATTTCCCGGAGAAAATTTGTTACAAGGGGCAATTTGTTTCCATATCCTTTTCTATTAGTGCCAGTATTTTAAACCATCAGTTATAGAACTTTTAGAAGTTTGTCAAAACACCCAAGAATAATTCAGGCAAAGAAATACTGAACATTTTATATAAAAACAGCGTCGAACATGAACCAGTTTTTTGCAAATAAATCAATGCAGTCACGATTTTCCATTCTGACAGGAGTCGAACTTTACAGGCATCAACTAAACATATAGTCAAGTGTGCCCTAGCGTTGAATAAGAAACGAGCAGGATAATGTTGGTTTCGCTGGGAATTCTTCAAAAAGGTAAATCTCCTGAAATGCCGATGTGGACAAGTTGCTGCACACCAACGATGACTTGACTAACGACCAATATGTCACATGCCTGCATTACAAACGAGTTGCTGCAGAACCGTGTTTCAAATAGAAACAAATGTGTAGTGGTGATTTTCATTACCTGCCACAGCGTTTATGCGCGTCGTTTATGTTCTTTTGTCCAACGAACAGACAGCGGTTGCGTTCGGCCTTGGCTTCGATCTTTCTCTGCAGTGAAATGTTTTTTGGTGATTTCATTTGAAGTGATTTATAGAGTGTTTCCATTGAAATGAAACTAAGCTAAAAAATAAACACTCTTAAGTCAAGAATAAGGCTTGAGTTCAAGAGTAAGGCAAACAATTTGAACATGGAATGATTGCACCACGGTCTCAAACACGCGGCCCGTGTACCTCGTGTGACACGCGAGGGCGTTTTGTATGTGACATGTGACATGTCATGTGACACACGGCCGGCGATGCTTTTGGGGAATTTTCAAAAAATAACTTTTACGCTATTTAGTTTATTCACTGGTGTTTGAAAGTGCTCGGCTAGCGAGTGAAGAAGCTTCTCTTAAACGAATGTACAGGCGGCAAGAAATCATTTGCCTGCAACCAACGATATCTTTCGCAGGAAATAAGATGTCACAGGTGTTTCTAGTAAGGTTCGGGTACCGCAAACTTTGTGCCAGTTTCATAATGCGGCCTTTCGAGTTACTTCATAAGCCCCTATTTGGCCCACGGAGCAATATGAGTTTGTGAAGCCTGGTTTACACCACATTAGCAAAGCAGGACACGAAACTGCAGCAAAAGACGCTGCAGAAGAAACGCAGGTAAAAGCTAATCCCACACTTACTGAAGCTTAAAACACTTATAAAAATTTATCCATAGCAAAACGTAAAATTATCAAAACGTTGGGAGTGCATGCAGTGGCGTAATTTGAGGTTTGAACCAAGGGGGAGCTTAGATGAAGCGGGCCCACTAGCCACAACTTAGAAAAAAGTTGAGAAATGATAGGGAATCTGGATGTACTTGCTTATATTAAAACCCGCAATCACCGGAAAACACTCCAAAAACGCAAGAAAAACAACAACCTACTAAACACCAAAGGTCTACTAATACCGAAATATAAGCTAAAGGGGGTTGGTTTTTAGAATTAGCTTGCCGGATTTAGCTTGTCCGAGGGGACGGCCCACACCCCTGTCCCCCGTCAGTTATGCCATCATACTCACTGTGAAACTGTAATGGAGCTGTCCATGACGGCTTTCGAAGTGTTGAGCTCAGGTTCGAAAAGTATGATGTAACAACGCGGAACGTATAGGCATGCAATTACGGTGATCGCACTCAGGCTCAGGCATATGCTGGTGACCATAATCTGCGAAATTAATTAAAAGATTTTGAAAAAGTCTGCGTATAAGCTTTAACCTAATTCAAGATTTTTCAACGAATTGGTTAAGAAATGCTTTACGCATACATAACTCACTGGTTTTTTGTTTCCCAATATATTCTAAGTCATGGAAATACAGCACGACACCGACACATCACGTGCATAAGCAGCTTGGCGAAAAAATGAATGCTGCGCATGATAAAACCGACTCCAGAGAACGACCTAAAATCGTAACCGCTGTAGTGGAAAAACAAGGACAAAAAAAGCGTTTCTGTGTTTTTTCTACAGAGAATTTTGTCCAATTCTCAAAACATGAATGAAAAAGGTGTTCACTAGACCGATTTACAAACAGTTTTCAAACGTTTCCTCATATTGCACCAAGCCTGATAATTGATCAGTTTTAGGTGGGACGAGACAGGGACACCAATTGCAAATGTGGAACCAATCCCCACGACCCTGAATTGGACCAATTTACCACGCAGAGGTCAGCTAAGATCAACATCAAGAATCTGATTCTCGCCAATGCACACAGTGTCATTGGTTATTGATGCCAGAATACTTTTTTTATGGAAAAAAGGAGTCTTGATCTAAAAATATGAAAAGTTTATTCAAGGAAGAAATATTTGCTCAATCAAGTGTTTCGTCCTAACACTTGGCATTATTTTGTCTAATAACAGATGTTTCAGCCCCATGAAAACATTTTGTGACAAATCATGACATTTTCTCCGCAAAAGCTGGAAATCGGAAAATAAAAACGTTTAATTTTCTCGCTAAACATGTGATATACTGGCCTAAGGAATGAATTTCATCATCAGTAGCTTATTCTTTTCTGCAGAGTTCTCATTTTCATTCATTTAACAAATTTTCGCAACACCTAACATCTATTGCTCAGAAGGAAACAGTTTCGCACACCCAAAAATGTGCCCAGCAGTCAACAAATTTTAACACAACAAGCAGAAATTTTCGCATGAAGTCAACTTTCATCCTTCAAGTTAGCATTTATTAAACTAGAAAAGCTGTGCCACATCTTGCATTTTTCATTCAACCATTGCTTATTAAAATACGTGCTTGAATAACGGTATAAAGTAATCGCCAAGAAAGTAATCAATAACCACAATCCCGTTTCTTATTTTATAAGGGCTTTTTAAAGGCATTTCAACTGTCTCTGAGCAGACCATCGACCCCTCTGCAAGACCCTGTCAAACTAGAACGATTTCAAATTTGTTCTGTAGTCACCTCGACTCTTCCTCTCCTGCTCTCTAGGATCGGGAAGCTGCCTTGTAAAATTTCCGCCCTGCAGTCACAGATAGTGCTGCAATTGCTTTCGGTCGCCCCTCACGAAAGCAGCCGAACTGGTTTCTCAAAAGTCTTGAGCTGCTCTTACCAGCACTTGGAGCAAAGTGCATATATATAAGCACAGCGTCGCGTTCATGACACCCGTTACTGCCAGATCACGCTGCACGTCACGCAAAAGGTGACGTACAACGACTCACACGCGCAGCTCTACATCGATATTGGACTCGTCTCAGCCAACGCGTTCGGTGCTGTGCGAGCACTGGTGGCCTCCGTGGAATGTGTCAAAGTATCAAGAAAGCAATTGGTCTAATATCCAAAAGGGTTTCTACTGCTTTATCCGAAGATGCCGAGGTGGTCGGAGTCACATTTTCAACTCCGACTCCACTTCTGTTCCAAAATTTTTGAAACTTGCTCCTTATCTGGGCCCGAGTTTGAAATATTTTCAGGTTTTAGAATGCGACTCCTGTACAAACTCCGGCAACAATCCATGCAACCAAAATTCAGCAATGTCTGTAATTAAGCAATGACATTTGTAAAGACCATGCGGACTCCTGTTACTGTTGAATATAAATTGTGGCTCTGGATCTGGATTTTCGCAAACTTTTGACTCCGGCTGCGGATCCAGGTCCGAAGACAACGCTGAATGCTGCCGGGTGGCCACCTATGGAAGACAGTAGAAGACCAATCATTGACTTGCTGGGCAGACTACTTCAGCTCCCTGCATGGCAAAAATATGCCTGTGAATCAAGACGCAATATCGTCCACTGCCGCTGATTCCAACATTTCACGAGCTGAACGCCGACGTCCCTTTAGGCTCTGTGAAACATGCAATCGAATTGCCAAAAAATAGAAAGGTTTCAGAAACTGATGGCACATTTGCCGAAGTCATGAAATGTGGGGGTGAAGCCCTCGCTGCAGTGCTGCACGCAGTCTTCGAACTATGCTGGCGCAACCAGTGTTTTCCGTGGTTCTTCAAGGACACCAATATTATTACTATGCACAAAAACAAAGGATGTGGATACGAATGTAACAGTTATCTAGGAATTTCGCTGCATAGTGTTGCCGGAAAAGTTTTGAGCCGTGTGCGGCGAGCTTCTTCCGAAGTTATCGCAGACAAAGTCCTGCTGGACGTCAATGTGTTTTCCTTGCATCGCGCTCAACCACTGATGTGGTGTTCTCATTGAGACAACTCCAGGAAAATGCATCGAGCAACGACGTCGTCTAGTCTTGGCGTTCGTAGACCTGACGAAAGCTTTCGACCTTGTTAGTAGGCCTGGGTTAATCGGTCCTGACACACTGCTCAGCATCATATTAAAGCTCCACGATGGCATTCGCATGCATGCAGCTGTTCAAGTCGATGGCTCGCAGGGTTGAGAAAAACCCATTAAAAATCCAATGCACTCGGTTCTTTTTGTTTTCGAAAAGAAAAAATATTTTTGTTAATTTTTAAGTAAAACACAAAACCCCATTCTGAATTGTTTCTATTGCATCATGCAAAATCACTATTTTTAGAATGTAACAATAATAACTTGTCATACTTACAATGGCATTCAAAATTTAGTTCAAAGAAATGTTTCGAAAAATCCTGAGCAGCATTCTGCGTTTTCTTCGAACCTGGATCCGGAACGGGAGACACGAGTTTGTGAAAATCCGGATCTGCCCCCACGTTTTTGTTGATGGTGGTGGTATGGAGATGATGTTAAAGGGAACAATTTGTTTTCGACGTTTTTGTCAAAATATGTGATTTTCTTTAACAAAATCACGACTTCTACTTGTTCTTTGGATATCAGCTGACCCCCCGTCCCACAGAAACTACGGCTGTGACTGAGCAATGTTGCAAAGTGGGTGGACGGTGTGGAAACACGCTGCAAGAGTGTCACTGTGATAATCAAATTTGTCTCTCTGATTGTTGCAGGAACTCCCAAGAGATGTGAGAACAAGCGTATTTCTCTAAAAAACGCATCAAAGGATCACTTTGACTGTTTTGTTTTACGTGAAACAACTGTTATAAGTTCTACACTAAATGCAGAACGATGTACAAACTCAACCTTTATCCAACGCTTTCATCACACTTTTCAGTGCTACTATGATAGTTTTGATTTTGTCGTGACTAATCATGATTTTGAATTTGCTCTATTGTTTCCTGATCAGCATCGTTCGAGAAAACGTTAAAACTCACCTTCAATGGAACTTTTTCAGTATTCAGCAAAACTATTGGCACATACGCCAGCCAGATGACACAGGTTGTGTACATTGTGAAACCTGGGAAGTCACATACAATCACAATTACTAACGGATGAACAAAATCTTACAGGTAGCGCGATGATAGAAATCGTTACACATAGCAGAAGGAGACTTTCATCGTGAGCACTTTGCTAAAATAATCGTGTCGAGAAACAGCTTTCTTGTTTGATCTAACCGAAATCGGTCAATTTAAAATGTCAATGCAGTATCTATCAAGGATCAAGGGCAACTCTAGATGACATTACCACATACTTCAACTACGGTACTATAGAGAATTGAAGGCTCTATGTTTACTGTGAACTTTCGCTGAATGTGTTTGCCGTGTTTTGATTTCATCACTTCGCAATGATTCGGGCTTGGACATATCGATACTCCGTTGGCGAGGGAGCTAAATCTAATCGCAAAGTGTTTCGCAAGGAAATCGATTTCGCGTTATTTTGCTTGCAATTTTCAGGACTTAGCATGTGCGGATGATACGAAACTGATTTTTTAGCAAACATTTTGCAAGTAGTGGCAGCTTCTCCGATTTGGTGGAAACCAGTTGCTGCACCGCGGTACCAAAGGTATTAATTCGGTGTTAATAACATTCGGAGCTTCCATTTGGCCGAAACAAACTCAGCACAAAGCAACAGATTTATCAATTTAAATCAGCAATGTTTGAATATGACAAGAATAGTATGATTCTTTTGTGTCAAAGGCAAAAGCAAGTCCATGGTGCATGCTCTAGCAGATCTCGGAAAACATACGGCACGAGTGCCGTATTGGCACGCCAAACAATTTCCAATGGCAAGCAGAAGCTCCAATTTTTTCACATCACTTTTGTTATGATTTAAACAGAAGATACATTGTCCTTGACTTTTATAAAAATTCCTGCATTGTTAGGACGCTGCATGCTTTGAAACTTTATGTCGGCACACAGTCAACCCATGAATCTAATGGGAATACATTGTCTGCACCATAAAAACCAATTTAAATCTCCAAGCACATATTCTTGGAAATTTCGAATTGAGCACAATGTCTGAATGGTAGTGTCGGAACAGTTGTACTACAGTGATTAAATTATTAGCATGCTAGAGATAACGTTTCTTTCATCCGCACATAATTGGAGCCATGAACATGTATGTTTAAGCATTATTTTTAGGCTAAAGCATAACTGTCCATTTCATAAAAAGCCTCATTCAAATACTTCCTAATATTGTTCGCAGCTGTAGGTGCATGTGCATGGTGAAACTTACATGCTTTCTAGGAGACTACTTTTTGAAATGCTTATTTGTAAACTGCAAGTAGCACATGTCGTTGTTCTGTATCAAGTTGTCATAAAGGTCTACCAGTGCCAAATTTTAATTTATCAGCTATAGCTATTCTTCACCACACTCATAAAAAATCATTCCATTTACAATATGCTCAAGTTTTTGGTGAGGTAACTTTATTTTTGTAACATTGCTCTCAAATTACTGCTAGCTCGAAATGACTTGTTATAACCATTGCAACTTAAACCCTTGAAGACGTAGATACCGTGCATGCATTTGTTTTTGAGGCAACAGGCTATATTCAAAACACTCTGGAATTTTTATTTGTTCTCAATGAATTTTGGTAATCATGACAAATGCAACCTAAGCAAAATTGTGGCGTCTCTTGGTAAAACAAAATTAAGAAATAGCTTAGGAAACGGTTTTCTGATTCAGATACATTAACTTCAACTGCTAATACATGAATTCTGACAAATAATAACTACTGCAATTGTCTACTTCGCCAACATCAAGAGTTGCTTCTCGATCATTAGGTACTAACGTAACACCAGCAAAATAAACATAGTAACTAAGTGCAAACACAAAAGAAAATGTTAAAGTCTATTGTTGCGCAGAATGAGATTGCTCTCCATGTTGCGGCTCAGTTCCCTGCAACAGTTCCACCTGATCGATTTCCCACTTTGAGTAAAATTCGGCTTTTTCAATCGCCAATTTCGAGCAGATGAACCTTGGCCAGCTTTGAAGGAGCTCTTTGCCTTTGTTGTGACATGATTTCTTTAAGGCGTTTGCGTTGATTTTCTAAGGCAGGGGTGCACAACACCGGGCCGTAAGACCGTATGCGGCCTATGATTAAGCTTAAACGTCGGTGCACATACAGTGTAATTTAAAATATCAACTATGGCGCTCGTGCATTTTGTCTACTTATGTGGATACTTAGTAGAAAGACAGCGAAACAGATGTGTGGAAGCTGGCTAGGATCAATTTGTGGAAGCTGAAATAAAGTATTGCAAAAAAAATATATCTTGAACTTACAGCTGCCCTGCGAGAAGTTACTTTTATCTGAAAGCGACTTTTTCTTTGGTATTAATAATCGTTAGCTGGTGTTGGGATTTAGAAAGTTCTTGCTATTTGTGCAGTAAGTTTTGAAGCTTCAGCCTTTGCATGGACTTGAGCAACACGCATTGTTTTTTTTTGTCGCGGTTGGGTCTGTGCTGTTTTCATTGCAGTCTTGAGGTTGTTTACTTTCTCTGACCTTGTTTTGGCCTTTCAATGTTTCGCACCTGTTAGCACTGCTTGCAGATGATAGGACTGACGATGCGTAGTGTTGCGTGAAATCAATTTCTTATAAAAATTTGCGATGGATTCCTTGCTTCTTTCACATGTGGAGTGAATTTACTTGCTTACTGCCCGCCGTAATTAATATAAATAAACGTAATGCCACAGGCAGTAGCAAAAAATTATGCACCGTTTGTCTAGGGCAATTTCATTTGTTCATACGCCAGGTCGCATCTAAGCGCGCCACCCTAATATACTTTCAATTTTTGCAAATAGGTCTTTTGAAGTTGCTGTCATTTTTTTTCTTCACAGATCTCAAATCACTGTCAAAAACTTTGTTTACTCTTGGCAACCTTTGCTTCTGAAGCTGCACTTAGCACAACGTACTTAAAAAAACAAATGAGCCAAAGTTATGAAAAACGCTATCAGTAATTTATAAGGAGCTCAGTTTGTGAGTTCTATGACGCTTTTGCCGTTGCTTTTTTTCAAACTTTTCATTTTGTTCTAGTTACATTAATTCACTTAGATTATGAAGGGGTGAAAACTTGATTTTTCCCAACACCATTTTTGCTTCTATAAACAGCACATTCAAGTTCTTTTGCAGACATTACTTGCACCAAAAACAAACAGTCAGTTAACATTCACCGGCAACGAAGGAGTTGAAGATTGATGGCTGAATATGAAACGAGAAGATGTTTGAGCAAGGCTATAATGCCATAAAAAATATACAAATCTTGCACCAGGCACGGTTACATTGGAAAATCAAAGAAGTAAGCTGTGTGCTATATAACTGTGAACAAAACTGATGGTAGTGTCGGATGTTAATTTGAAGTTTTAACTCACCTACAAGGCGAGTCTCGTTGTATCCTGATGGAACGTTTCTGTTGATGGTGGCAAGAACTGTGCATACGATGATTAAGACAAACGGAAAAGCCAATGAAACCATGATCTCTGCATCTTTAGTTCCACTGTAATCGAAAAGAACTGGTCACTGATGAGGATTGTCAAGTATGCGTTGGACAAGTGAGGCCAAGCTTCTGATAGGCGAAATCCTCACAGCATGACATTGCTACTTTTCTATACGCCAAAAGACAAATCAAAGGTACAGTTTGAACTTTTCCAAACGCTGTGCTTTTTTTAAAGGTGTTCAAAATTGCATTGTTTGTCTATTCGCAAATATTTCAATTTGGTAGCTCATATTTTGAAATACCAAGACATTAAGGATAAATTCAGGTGCTGAAGAATGTGAAGTGACCATAGAGTTTAGGTTCAAAAGACTTTGCGAAGATATAGAAGATCTAAAAGACTAACGAAATACAAAAATGAAGATATTTTCAGAACTTCGAAGCAATCAGCAAGGTTGAACCATGGTGTTAACTCACCTTGTTTCAATAAAAAAACTTTGTGATAATTTACATGCCTTACAGAGGACAGAGGTCAAAGAAAATTGAATGCCTTTTTCCTCTCATATAAATGTGAACAGAAGGGCCTTGGAAAGGAGGGAAAAAATCATATACTGTATATTTATTTTCCAAATCGTAGACGAATCTTAAGTTCATCTATCGTTTTCAACGTGAGTCGCAAGCAGATTGTAATTATGTTGCTGAACATGGTTTGGAACAAAACTAGTTGCTTCAGAAACCTTACGCAGATTAACTTTCCTTACTTTTTCTAAAGTAAACTGCCATCTTCACCCATAAGGCCGCTTCAGCATTTTCTCTTGATTTGTAATCTACGAACCTGCACTCGCAATGCAAATCCTCTCCCCATGTCGAGTACGTGGTAGTGTTTGGAGTAACCAAGAACCATATTGTTAAGATAAACACTTGAAAAAATATCAGGATCAGTGTCGTCGCAATCTGGGGCAACGAACGAATGTAAGCCTTCCACTGGGGAGAAAAAGAAAATACTGTTGAAGTAAATGCAGTTGTAATTGGTGCTTTCGTGGTTTTTCACACTTTGACGTATCCTTATTTCAGTTGACATCTTGAACGACACTGTTCAGTAAAGTTCAGCAGAACATTTCGGGAGACGAAATTAAGCCAAAAGTAGTATGCAGAAATGCTTTCATAAAAGCGATGTGAAGCATGGTTGTGATTGATGTGGGATGTTCCTAAGTTTTTGCAATAGAACTCAAAAATAATTTTAATTTTTCTGCAACTTACAGTAATTATTTCACAATTTTAAATTTTAGGTAGGACGATCGTTGTCTTGCAAAATGAGCGCTTTATTGGTTTTTACTACAACAAAATTTTCACCAGAAGATTTGTCAAGCAAAAACGAAAAACGGAAACGAGATTTTCTTTGGTTGTTTTTGTGATCATCAGCCCCACTGCAGGTACATTTGTGTTCAGCAGAAACAAGCAGTTGCACGAAACTGTGAATATTGCTTGCTGTTGGCGAAAGCGGACACTGTAAATTTCACGCACATGTTTTTTCAATACATTTGTCGATTGGAAAATGATCACAATTCGTAAGGTTTTTGTCAGCAGTCCACTGTACATGCATGCTGGTCCGAGAGAGAGGACGACCCTGATTGCGGCACAGCTTGCGATATTCAGTCCAGCACATATGATGTATGCATCCAAGAAGCAAATTATGACACCCACAATAACAAATAAGCTTGATTCCTGTGCAAAATAAAACACAATTATTAGTCCTTTACTGATTTGATCTGCCGTGAAGAAAAAAGCAATGATGTTTCACGGAAGAAACGCTGATTTTTCACCTTCGAGCAAGCTTTAATTATCGGAGTATCCTGATGCTTGATGCTTATTGCCACCACGGCGATGGTCAGTATCACTCCAAGAGTCGAGACGACCACAGGAATGATAGTGTATATTTGGTTTGGCGATAAATTGCTGAAAAAAAGTATCTGCTTAAAATCATTCGATAATAAAAGAAATCGAAAAATATTGCGATGTCAAAATTACAATGCTGGCGTTAGCTTTGCAAAAGAAACGCTGTCCTGGATGGAAAGTTACTCTCAAACAGCCTTAAGTGAAAAAACGAGGATGCAAGATGGTTTGTCAGCGAATAGAATAATTGTTTTGGTACTGAAGAAACGTGTCATCCACAGTGATGTTGTAGAGCGCAATAAAGAATTGGATGGAAATAGTGAAAAATGACTAGGTTAACAATTACATCGGTAATATTGATCAAACATCTTCAAAATAACAAAAAAAAACAGTTATCTTTCAAATCGCCTGAAGTTGTACAGGCAGAAAATTTTTTTCTTTACTGGCATTACCAGAGTTTTTTCTTTTGAGAATTATGAACTACTTAGCGAAGAACTTGACATTGTTTTGTTTTCGAAAATTTGGTAAAAATTGCGTAGATGAGAGAAAATGTCAATTATTTTCCTCATCTTTTCTGTAGAACATTTAAACTCTGTTAGTGGCGATATATGTATTTACCCGGTACGCTCCTACGCAAATGAGTAATTTACAAAAAAATAATAATTTACATCTTGCCAATAAGTTATTGTTTTTAGTCTTCTACTTTCGTTTGAGCGAGTTCTTCTTTTATCTACTGCTTGGCCGCGCTAGATTTCGGGGCAGGTGTTGAGCAGTCATTGGGTTGTTTCATCGTCCAGAACCGTCAGGCCGTGCAGTCCGTGGGGAGGTCGATGGATTGGACATTGGAGGACGACATGGCCGACGGTTAGTTCTTCTGCGCCACACTCACAGGCCGCAGAGGAGGCCATACCCCATTTGTACAAGCAGGAGCGGAAACGTCCGACACCGGTG
>JGI24158J21664_10011044_pt1 | contig 12018 bp, 7 predicted proteins | sample Ectturendosymbi3_FD_21664 | JGI IMG/M metagenome (IMG submission 21664) | reverse complement strand
TTGAGCCGAACATAAAAGATATTCATGCGGACCCCTATCTCCCTCTTGTCACATCAAGTTCAACCAAAAGAGGTTTGGCATTACAAAGTTTGCTGTTAACAATCACTGGATATATACATTGATGATATATTTTGTTCAGATGTATGAAAAGATACCGTGTTGTAGTATTATTCAATTTTCAGGATTGATCTTTGAAATAACATTTCATTTTGATTCACCTTCAAATATTTAAACCGAAGATCTACTTTCCATAAATTGGTAATAACCAGTGATAATAAACCCATTAATGTGTTTCAGTTAGCTGCTTGAAGTTTCGTTAGTTCGATTTTTAATTTAAGGAATGGTGCACATAAACAGTGCAGTAATGGACCAACAGTTTCGTACAGTTTTAAGCATGATTCATTGGTCCCTCAAGCCGGTTCATAGGTCCCGACGCACGGGGACCCTTGATCCACTTGGATGTCGAATGAAATAATCCATGTAACTTTTAAGGTGGCCGGTATTCTGCTCCGTAAATTCCCACTAAGCATGCCACAACCTAAGACACTTACTGGAAAATTGAGCAAAAAATGTTCCAGCTACGCTCAATATAAAAAGTGGTTCGTAGGCGCGGACTTTCCCCTATGCTTTTTCTCGTTCTCTCGCGCACGTTCATTCAGACTTATAGTGCAACTTCACCGTTTAATCCACATCGGGAAATGGACAAAAAATTTTCTCCAAGTTACTCTTCAAGTCAAATAACCTATGCGGAAGCGGTAGAATTTTCGCGCTTCCGCTTCCACATCCCTGATCGTAATCGATTACATTTGTGCTGTAATCGCCCCATGTCTGATTCAGATGTTTGATATCCAGTCCGTAGCTCCGCTGATAGTGTTGACAGATATTTGCTCCAAGTTGTGCGGAGAAAATACATTGCTGTGCAATCTTCTGTTTAATATTTTCAACGTTCATGACGAACAAACGAACAAAGTTTCTATGAAAATGAAGTAGTTCTGACTTGACAACTATTTGACTCGATTATAAGCGCAAACCTTGGAATCAACGTCGTGGGTTGCAGTTATTAATCTTCGTTGCAATTTTTTTAAACTTCCAGATCGAGTTGCCAAACAAACTTCTCGGAGAGGAAGATGTAACTCTCAACAATATTGATTCCATTATTGTTGGTGAGTTGATTAATGCTTGACCCTCATTTCATTTTATCTGATTCAAACCGGAAAGGGTAGGTTTCAAATCTGCTCACGCAATGGTTTTTGAAACATTTTTATGGGGATATCGACGTCGACGCACTTTGTGTCTTTATCTTATTACTTCTGTAAACAATGTCCATACCGATGTGGTTTCCGTCAGCCTGATGGAAGACCGATGTATGATCGTACTCCGTGTGCATAATGAACGTCCCGGTTCCTGCTTGATTTCGAGTAGGTCATTTTTATGTTGATGCATGTGCTTCCCCTGTTTCTCAGTTATTTATCAGTTTTGTTCCGGCCGCGACGCTCTCGACTGTGTGCAAGTCATTGCTGTGATTTGAGAACTGTTTGCCTCGTTGTTTTTATACAGAATGTTAGCAGCCCATCACCGGCTTGTGCAGTAAAATAACAAGAACGTTGAAATGGTTTGCGATTTTTTGATGCAGAATATCCCAACAAGCGTAAGAAGTTGACGCACAAATCAAAAGTCAAAAATGGTATCCAGCGTCTTGAATTGCATTGCAAAGATTTCAGAATTATTGCTTTTAACTTCAAATTCACTGTAAAGGGAGAAGAGAAAGGAGTGAGTGGCAGATTGTTGTTGGTTGACTATTCATCTCGCACATATTGTTTCACTGTTCATAGCATTTGATCCCTATTCATGCATTATATGAGAAATACGTTTTAAGCGGGTCCACCTGTTTATGATATATTTATATGAAACATTTGTACTGCAGTTTGATATTGATATTTAGTTGCTGTAACCTCAATCAAGCAGGCATAAGCACATGGTGTTGATTTACGAATTTTCAAAACCTGCGAGACTGCTGACTCGGCTGTTCATGCGACTCACGTCCCGCGCGTGCAGGCTTCCCTCCAAGTAATTCGTATGTTTGGCGACACAAACGCTGGCCTGTGATGGCAAAGCACAGTATGATTGATGGCAAGCTTGGAAAATACCACGTGTAGGAGCACATCAATTAAGTTGATAAGCGACGCAGATATGCCTTCTGCACGAAACCGGAAGTTGTGGCAACGTTTTTACTCCGCTTCGATGCTGGCATTCCGCCTGTGATATAAAACGAATTTGAACTTGTTTAAGTATTCGCAGATAAAAGATAAGACAACGTAACTATTTTATTGTACAGTATGAAATTCCACCTCTTACCGCCCTGCAAGATATATTTGTCCTGCCAGCACGACGAAGATAATCCACATCTTCTGCAGTTTCTTGTCAGTTCATTAGGCCATGCGTTCCTGAAAATAATGGAACCACTAAAAATTCTTTAAATTCTTTGGTAAACTTGGTCTAAATGCAACAAAAAAGTTGGTCAATTAATTCTTTGTTTGGCCGTGCGTGGTGAAAACTTAATATTGTTATAGGGCACGGTGGTATGAATAAAAACTCAACCTTCCGGGTTTTCCGCACGCTACGGTTATGCGTAATTTTTTTTTTTGCAGGTTGTGCACTCCATTTTGCATCATGCTTACCCCACCACTGTGTCGCTCCTATTTGCTCTCGATCACAAAGGTGAAAAGAATTTCGGCGAAGGTATATTTTTTGAAAGATGTTTTGTAGTTGTCCAAGACTTTTCACGACCAAACTTGCCGCGGTTGTTCAGAATCTTATAATTTTGGCGAAGTAAACGTTTTTGTGGAGTTTGTCTTGGAGTTGAACCTGTATCAAATTAATTGTTAGGATCTATTTAGCAGATCGCCATGTTATTGTGGCAGATTACAAAACGTCGTTATATCGGTCCTATCCTGATTGGTCGAAACATTTACGGAACGGACTGGGTGAAGCGTGGAGAGTATCATCAGCGAACCAAAATTTTATGCTCTCTGACAGGTAAGAGTGTTTCAATTTGTGGAACACGAATGAAGTTCAAAGGTTTTTTCAAACCGATATTATCAGTCAAAAATGAATTGCAAGGACTGCTTTTTGGCTGAAAACTGCCGAGTTCACCTATTTATTTTTTAATGTGTTTCTAGACTAAAATAATTTGTGAAAGAGTTCATTTTATAGAGGTGCAACGGAACTAAAACAATTTGCTCTTCTGTGCGCGTGACTTGCTGTGACGTCAGTCATCAAAGAAATTGCCTGGCGAGTTTTTCATGTAATAAAGCCCTTGACTTCGTTGCTCATCAGAACAAAAATATTGTAACGAAATCGCGTTAAGATGTAAGATTTTGATGATAATTTAAGATGATAATTTTGAAGAAAAATGCGAAGGTTGTGTAAGAGGCGAGAAATTTGCCCTTTCGTTCGTGCAAATTGTTCCAACACAGTTTTGTTGATTTATCTGGCAAAGATTGACGCGTTACATAAAACGCGTTACTGCAGCTTACGTGAAATAGCAAAAGAGTTAGATATTATAATATTGATGCCGTGAAACGTTTTGGCGTTGTTGGTCATTGCGCCCATTAATTTGCCTTATGGTGGTGTAGTTTGAGAAACAGGTGGTTTAATAAATTGAAATCAACGCACAGAATATTTTTGTGAAGTTGGAGTGAAACCGTAACAACTGGAACTGGTGGGGAACACTCATCGTTGTTTCGCATGCCAGTCGTGCATGTGATAGTAGGATACAAAGTTTTTTTCGAAGGTCCGGTAGTGTTTTGTGGTGACGTGCTGGATGGCTCAGCCCTTCTTGCGTCGCGGATTTGAGCGGTTCAACCGAGATCAGATGAAGTTTTTACAAGAGACCTTTTTAATTGTACTTATGGGGGGTTCCCTATTATTATAAACCAAACTGCCTTTGTATTTGAATTTTTGGACAGTTGTTTTTAGAGCAACTGGCCAGCTTATGGGCAAAAATGTGTACGGTAAAGAACAAATCAACATAGAAATCTACACGCAATCTTGAAATGTATGTATTCCATACATAAGCGTGTTCTCAAAAAACTGCCAATAAAATGAGGTCCGAACGTTTTCTCACAGTCGATACTATGTGTTGTATGCCCACTGTAAAAACTCCTTGTTAGAATTGAAAAACTAAAGCTGCTTTGCGGTGGCGGTTACCGCACCACAGTGGAGTAAGCACCATTATTGATGAAACATCCGGTTCTAATCCTGTAGCCTACCTCAGCTATGCCTGATGCTTCCTGCAGTCCTGGAGACATGATCGTCATTAGCGCATGCTGTCAACGCCGGTCAGATGCCGGCAAAGGCAGACAAAACGCGACCTCTGCGTAGGTGATGAGCACGTCATAGGAAAAGAGCGTGCAGAAGGGAAGAAGAAACTTCCCATTCACCCGTCTCAAGTACTTCGGAGCGTACTGACTTTGCTTTCGCATAATCCAATGATGGCGCTCGTCTATTCTCGAAAGCATTGTAAAATCTCTTCTAACATCGAGGTCCAGCGCAGCGTGATCAATCGTGAATATATTCTGTCAATTCCACATGCTGCGAAGATATATACTGTTAGGGCGCTTGCATAAAAGAAATGAACAACTTTGCGCAGTTGTAGACTTCCGTGAAAACTTAGGCCGTTCATTTTGAAACTTTGATAGAAGACATTTTTGAGTTTACAAAAACTGTTTTCGTCTGTTATGTGATTCTATTACCTGAATTATCACGTTCCAGGTCATTGCACGGTATGTCGTGTGTTATATTCTCAATAGTTTGCAACGTACATTCACCTCTGTATATCGCGCGTTGCAAAATCTCCTCTTACCTAAGTCACAGTCGAAGCGGCAGCGCTCGAAAATAATTTTGGTTGAACTAATAGATGTTTCATCAGTCACTGAAATGCCTTAAGTCACTAACTTTCCAGTTGTATCCCGCTTGTTGCGAAAATATGTGTTTATTGCCCATCCAATATAGGCAATCCCGATGTGCCATAAAGTACAACCGTGGAATACGGCATAGCAGTATTTAACACCCCTGATAAACAGAGTGTGCACACTGCGTCTGGTCATTCGTTACGAAGAGTGCGATCCTAACCATCCGCTCCATAAATACAGTTCAAAATATACCGAGTTCTGTGCTATTTAATGTTTCAAACGCTTTTACGTAAAATCGACATTGCGTATCGTGTTGCGAGCTGCAAAATGTCAAATAATCCTCCCAGTTTTCTACCGCTCATGCGTCCCCAAGACTTAGAAATAAATTTCGCGGACCCTCCTCCTACAAATTACCACTAGCACAAGAGTTGTCAAAAATCTGCGCGAGCACGGTGATTTTTGTATTACAAGACTTGCAGCTTCAGCTGTTTAGTGTCGATACGCATGTGTAAATGATGTTTAAACTTGAACTGAGGCCAACCTTTTTCGTGATTAAAGGTGCTTCCGCAACAGTTTCTTGATGATCGCAGGTCTTAGGTATCAAATGGTGGTTTCAGGACACGAAGTGTTATATCCACTGTGCATCGTGTCTTCGCGAAGAATCGTTCCTTATTTGTGTAAGAAACTGCCCTGAAAATATTCCAACTATTTATGAAATAAGTAAAGTATGCGATGCAATGTGAGTGTGGCTCAATACAGCACATGACTGTTGAAACGTCACAATAGAAAAGTAACGCCTTACTACACGGAAAAGAGCGTGTATGTAGTTCTAATGTATTTGCACTCCGCTTTTTGTAATTAATAATAACGATTCGTTGAATACGTGGTAAATAGGGAACTGTTATGTACGAACCTGCGGGTATCACTTTATAAAGTATCAGGAAGTCTATATGGAACCGCGTATAGCGTAAAGATTATAATTTTACAATAATTATTGTATTATTGCAGGTTAGGCAGCTACTTCATCGTGCCGTCATCACTAAGCGACAGTGATTTAAAAACTGCAGCGAACCAATTCGTGGGTAGCAGAATACCGGTAAGTAGTGAGTAAATCAAATGATTGTGATCCTTGGTGTAGTCAATAATTAATCCTTTTTTATATACTTTGTAGTGTGTGAAACAGTTGTTTTTCCATCGTTTCATAAACTTGTTTAGCTGATTAGATAGCTGGCAGCTGGCATTTTTGTGCGCCAACGTCAAACCTAATTTTTCGTAGTTACTGACTGCAACGGCATTGCAACCGATAAATTGATGTCAGTACATGGAGCCTCAGTAGTTCTTTCCTGTTGTCCCGTTGCAGTAATTTTATTTATCCTGAACTGTTCAGTTCAGAGCATCTGCAAGCACATAAAGGTATTATCGCAAAACTGACTGTTGGTCAGTTCTTTTGCAATCTATATGGCGCTTGGTTTATGTTTTTTTGTGAGCAAGTACAGTGTTTGCAAATAGTTAGTTGTAGTTTGTTTAGCACGGGCAATAAATAATGAGTCGTTATGTTGCGTTTGTTCGAATTCATTGTGGTGAATTGCCAAATTGCTGCGAATGCTGGATTTTTTAAACATCTGTTGCCTCTCTTTGAATCGCCACTTCGACAACCCGCAGTGGTGTTGAAATGTTTCAAATGAATCATCCCATGACAGCTTTTAATTTAGAAATGTCAAACATTTTAAGCGAAATTCATCTAAATAATCAGGAACTCGCTTAAAACAGACCTGTGCTTTTTCTGTTGTTTCGAACACGCCTGCGCGACTCTCACGTACGTTTATTCGGAAACATTTTCCTCACCAGAGGGATAGTTACTCTTAAATCAATGAACTGAGGTGCAGTGCAGATCTAACTTTTTTGATTTGGTCAAAAAATGCAGGCTAGCGTTTGAGAATAGTTTTGAGAGGATCTGCGGGTCTGCCAGAAAAGGGTAAATATCGTGTAAAGGTCTGAAGGGTATGTCTGGTTTGGGGCAAAAGTTGGTTTTGTTCATCGCCGAACACTCTTTTTGAACGAACCGTTGTAAACAGTTTTGTAGCTCATTTTGAAGCTAGAGCTGGCGGGGTTGGTGGTCGGTGTCGTGATCAGGGCGTTCTCGAACACTGAGTTTCGCGCATGGCGGAACGCATACGACCGGCAACTTTGCTCAGTGTCAACGTGACAATGCATATCTCCTGAGTGATTAAAACGTGCCTACGCCTAGGCGTTTGTTTGCTTCTTCACTGCAATCACGCAGTGTCCTTGCCTGCTGCAGTGCGCCCGTGTTGTTGCACTGACTTGTTTTGACTAGCGTTCTGCTTAGACTTGGTGTTGGTCGTCCGAGAGTGGGAGTCACCTCGTGCGGTCGGCTGAGTTGACGGCTGAGACTGAGCTGGGCGAGTGGGAGAAGCGAATTCACAACGCCATTCAACAGACAACCCAGCCGAAAAAGCCTCTCAGGTGATTTGCCTCGCGCGCAATGCTGCGTTGTTTTGCGGTTCCGACATGCCGACTTCCAATTATTGTTATTGTTGCAGAATAATCGATGTGGGAAAATGTTGCTCGAGTTGCTCTCAAATTCAACAAAGTTTTTCTAAGTTGAAAAGTATTTGCATGTCAGGTGAGACGGGGTGTGCTGTTTTTGATAAATCAAAAGTTGTTGAACCACGTGTTACGAAAGCAACCTCAAAACTAAAGCAATCAACCTAAAGGTCGTAGGTTACTATTACAACCACATGTTCTACCCAGTTTTGTTAAACTTATCTGTTTTTGGCAGCGAGTAAATTAAAGCACAGGAAGACCGTACAGTTACCATGAAGACCACAACAAGAAAAGCAACAAACGTTAGGGATTAAAGGGAATTAACGCAGTGCAGACCTTCTGCCCATATGACCGGTCACTTTGCGCCTCAGAACACTTGGAAGATTGCAGTAGACCAAATGCGTTGCACGCGTCTCTAATAACACTGTAGACTTTCCATGGTTAAAGTTTTGCCCCTTGATTGATTTTAGCACTTACGATTCCAAAAAAACTAGTTGAATGTTTTTTCGGTGATAAATTGAAGGACGAGAAAGACGTGGTTGTTGTGGTCGACCTTTGGATATCAATGCAGATAAAAGGCAATCTAAGATAAACGTTAAAATTCTTAGCAAGCAGAATTATCGTCCTTTTGGTCACCTTTCTCATATATTTTGTTTTTTGCCATCCATTTGGTATTAATGGAAACAAACTTTGTCAAATTCTAAAGGTGCCTTCATTTTAGTTTGACATATCGGGAGTTAAGTGGGCTGCGACACTGTCTGATTGTATTTGTGGATCATATTTTCAGTTTTTTATCATTGATCGTGCTTAATCTCTGCCGCTTGTTCAAGTAAATATCTTTACCGGCAAGCTTGAACTTGCAATCAATCTGTGGCATTGCTCCTTACGTCAGCCTGGATGGATCCGGTCATTGTATGGGATTGTGTGGTTGCAATCGAGTAGTGTTCTGATCTAACTCAAGCCTTGGTTATGATTTGTTCAGCTATTGGTGGGTAGCTGTGTGCTTTTCCTGTGGTTAAGGTTGTTGGGGAATGTTTTGATTTTGTTAAAAATGGTTAGTGTTTGTGAATAACGTACTGCGGCTTTAAAAGTTGAAACTTAAAAAATATCGTCAGACCCTGTTCAAATGACAAAACTGAACAAACTTTAGGCAAGATCACCACCTTGAAATAAAGAAATGTAAGATTTAGGTGGAATGTCAGATTTACAGTAGCAAAGAAGAAAAGTTCAATTTTATGGAAAAGATATGCAAAGAACCAGTTGAGCTGCACCTTAGCAATTGTCGATACGAAGATACAGTGGGAGCGATGAAAGCGAAGTGCAGATGCTGCTGTTGTTTTTTTTCAATATCGGCACTGTTGACGCACCCTGCACGTTGTGCAGGATCTTGCGACCCATTGGTTGTTTTTAAACTGAGAGTAATGGAATCTAAACACCCTTCTGCGAATCTTGAGTTTGAGCTAAGTAAATAAATTACTGAAGTTAACCTTGCAATAGGTGGTTTCGAACGGCAGAAGTTGTTGTTTCTTGTGCATAAACTTTTGTTTTGAATCAGTCACCACCCGGATTATTTGCATCAATTCGTGCACGTATGGTGCACTAAGGATTTTAAATTTTGACCTTTCGTTACCTGTGTCATTTCAAGGTTCTGAGAGCGAGTTCATTGAATCGGACGCTCACTGGTTGTCGCTGTTGCACTCGTCAAAATGGTATCATCACGTGGCAAAGGTCCTGTCAGCTGCCGTGGAAGCAACCGATTGGCTTGTCTCCAAGGACCACCATATCATTGTCCGAGGTTATTATATAGTTTGCTTCCGAGCCAGCGGTCTTTCTTAACAGTTTTAGTACTTGGACCACATTACTATCTTCTCAGGATTAGTGCTTCACACATGGGTGAAGTGACTTTACTGAGATTAGCAGCGCAGCAGCATCTTCACCGACGTGCACACACAGCTCGTGTTTCAAGTTGAAACTTTCAGCGCTTCATGATTACTCACTAATGCTTTTTTGTAAAGATTAACACGCAACAGCATCAGTCGAATTATGGTGGAAGTTGCCGCGCTGCTTCAACAATGCTCATGCGTTTGATTTCAGTGAGCGAGTTTTTGCACAACAGAATCGTCTGGCGTGGATGTCGCACCAGCGCTAACAAGTTTGATCCAGTTGCTGCTGGATCCAAGCTGCCGAACCATTGTCGGGTTTCAGGAACTTATCCAGCGTGAATGGATCACCGGATGCCATCCCTTCGCTGACAGATTAGGACATCTCGTGCAGCCGATTAAAAGCAATCCTGCAAACGCTGTCCTAAACGCGGATACTGACGCAAACCTTGTGGTTAGTGTTGAATGCTTGACAATACTGTATTGCAATACAGGTTGTCTTCGTTTGTGGTGGAACTTTGCTGAATGTAATGTACAAAATGTGCACTTGGTTGTTGTTTTGTTTAAATTAACTGGAGTCTTTCAAAGCAACAAATATTATTATATTTTTAACAAATATTTTTCTTTTCCGCCTAAGCTGAGAAAACGTTCAATGCAATGGCTTATTTGACTGCTGTCTGCGCAAACAAATTTTTTATTTCCAATTAGTATTGGTGCGTTGTTAAGTCCGTGTAATGTGATTATCATATTGTGTTAATTGTTGCTTGCGACGTAAAAAATGATTTGTTTCACCTTTCCTAATCTCTCCTCACGCTGCTTTTGTATAACTCTGCAATGATGGACAGCAGTTGGTTTTTCAATCGCCACTTATGGTATTATTCCTGGTGATAGCTGACTGGAAGTTTCGTTGAAAAGTTTAGATGGGATATAATATATGTATATTAACAAAGCAGCGGTTTCAGAACGAATAGAGTTTGTGGCAAAATGTATGTTAAAATGCGTTGTCCTCTGTTGTCTTATGCCCTGTGTTGGTCTAGAATTGCTTTTAAGGTATCTACTTTAAATGCATTCATGCAAAGCGTTTGTAGCGCTTTGCACAATCCATGCAATGCGGTGGTAGCGATTTCGTGCAATGAGTCAAGAAATACGAGTGTATTTTTGTCTTCCTTGTCGCTCTCCATGATTCAATTGTCTTGTTGCAGTCGCCAGTGTTCCTCTTATTCCTGGATTGCGTGTGGCAGCTGCTCTGTCAGCATCCAACCTCGTTCGAATTTAGTTCGACTTACCTGACTGCGGTTTACGACGGTACAAGGAACTCTGCCTTCGATACCTTTTTCTTCAACAGCGAACAGCAGCGCCGGCGAACCATTGGAAGTTCAGATGTGAGAAGAATAAGTGCCTTGAAACCCTAAAGTGATTAAAGGTTTTGTTCTGCTGCGCGAGCATTAAGCGGAAGCTGTTCAGGAAGATTTTTGTTTATTTCGAAATCACATTTTCGATTCCTGGCTGTGAGTAGAGAAAACTGCGATCCTGCTTAAAAATTGAAATAGTATTTCCTCTGCTGGTTAAATGGCAGCTTGGAAGTTTCTGTTCCTCTGATTACACATGCTAACGTGCGTGACTTGCTCATGTTTCACAGCAGCACTCAGCTGACCAATCATTCGAGACACCCCCTCTGTGGGCGTGGTCTATGCAGTACGATGAAAACGACATGAAGCTGTTTAACAACCCATTATATTGGTTAGTAATAGGTTAATGTTGTTGCAACTTTGCTATAAATCTCCATCGTGTTTGCGCGAGCTCACTGACGTCAATATGCCGGTGTGGTTCTTTCAAGCGCGGTGATGTCCAGTCGGAATGTTCCTTCGGGGAGTCGAGGCACAAACCGTTCCTTGCTTGTGCTTTTTGATCAGACTGCAGCCGTTACTCTTACGTACCCCCCGCTCAGGTGACGCTGATTCTGCGTGACGTGAGGTTGCCAGGAGTTTAATGGAACCCGAAATAAGATTACGTTTATCTGGGACACGTGACCTCCGTAAGGTCCGGTCAAATTGCTTGTGACTTCACTTCCGGATTTAGGTATCCACTGTAAGAATGGACGTTCCAGTGTCATATCTGCAGAGCGTAGTCGTCAACTTCAATCCCACTGATACACATTGGGTAACTCTAGGGTGACTGACAAGAGACCTTCATTTTCTGGGCATGGACTTACATTTTTGAAAAAAAAAACTGATACACCATTCGATTTGTCTCCGAAAGTTAGAAAACATTTTCCTAGCACTTCAAAGTAAAGGTAAAAGAACTGTTGGCGATTTCATTGCCCAGCGTTGTTATGAGCGGGAGTACACAGTCGCAAAAAGCAATTGTGTTTCAGTCATTTGATAGTTTTCAAATCCTGGAAGGATCAAACTGACAAATTCAGAGCCTTTCTCCTTTAATGTGCAATAAGACATTAAAGCAGTCCGTTCGAAAAGCGCACCCCAACAGCTCCTACAGGGTGACACAGAAAAACGCTCATCACCAAAAATCGAATAACTTCCAAACTTTTATTTAGATTGGCACAAAACTTCAGCTACATTAGGTCAAGCCTGTGTAGCAGACGTCTCCAAAGTTTCAAGTCTGTACTACAAAAACTCTTTGTTTCACTGGCGCTCAAAAAA
>JGI24158J21664_10011042_pt1 | contig 12020 bp, 11 predicted proteins | sample Ectturendosymbi3_FD_21664 | JGI IMG/M metagenome (IMG submission 21664) | reverse complement strand
GTTTTCAAATTTTATTTAGTTACATTTTTGGCATTAATTAACAACTGACTTATGATTCTAAAGAATCCTCAAGATCAAAACTACATGAATGATTCCATATATACTAGTTAGCAAAGTCAAAAAAGCCAACCATAGTACCACTCAAACTTTTGCAAAATAATGTAATTCAAAAACTGGTGAAACAATGGCAGACTTGGGACTGTTGCGATCGGAAATCCCAAGCGGCATGTGCGCAAAGCTTTGCACAGTGGCAGCAAGCAACAATAGAGTTCACGCGCCGGGATCACTCTAATATTGCTTGTTCGCGCCACATATGTATATTATTGTTCTTCGCGCACATCCTGTTCGTGGTGAACCACACATTCAACGTAATGCCACCGGAGAGGTTGCAACAACATCTCCTCCTTTTTGCAACGAACCACACCGATCGCACGTTCTTTTTGTGAAGACTTCATACAGCACGACCTCCACATCCTGGTAACAGCACCATTTTGTTACAATTGGAAATCCCGAGCGGCATGTGCGCAGGGCTTTGCTCCGTGGCAGCAAGCAACAATAGAGTTCACGTGCCGCGATCACTCTATTATTGCTCATTCACGCCACATATGTATATTACTGTTATTCGCGCACATCCCGTTCGTGGTGAACCACACATTCAACGTAACGCCACCGGAGAGGTTGCAACAGGACCAATAAAAACCTGACACTGAAGTGCCACTGTGCTGAAGACAGATTTGACATGATGGCAAGCAGGTACCCAAAAACAAGGGTGTTAATAATGTCCAACTTAGCATTGATAACCACCTGGCATCAAAATGTTCAAGTGCCCCAAAAATACTATGGCATCAATTGAAGAGTGGCACCAAAGCACAAAGGTACCTGTTTGATCAATGACACTTTGAACCATCAATTTTTATTACCTAAGTGCAAAAATTTTCTACCCCACCTTGGAAAGTGCACTATTTTATTGATGTTTATGCACTAATGAGTAATTCCGTGCACCAGAATTGTAATTGTTCTCTGCATTGTGTAACTGTGCAGAAATTTGCTTTCTGGCCAATGAAACATATAGTGTACATGATAAAAATTATACTCTTCTGGAATACACTACCTGATAAATTCAAAGTGCAAAAATAAGTGAGCACTGTAAGACTTGCTTTCTGCACACAAATGAAATGCTTTTGTATGTAACACCGTACCATACATGTAACAAAGTTATTTAATCAGCAAGCAATATATATCTCAGCTTACTACAAAAAGTTCACATGAAAGTGGTACCAAGTCACTTTCGTTCAAGGAAGGATCTGTTGAAAATGAAAAGAGAAAATTTTCTGGCTGCACTTGAGTGTGTCATGTAAGTTGGAGTGCTCAGACAGACTAGAAAGGTATGGATTAGAGCTGAAAATAAAGTTTTTAGCAAATGTTTAAAGCACAGAACAGTATGGCGTTCTAGTTGCTAGTTTATCCACAACCTGGTAAGTGCCTTGTTAGTTGCAAAGCTATGACAAAAACAAAATAGGTGGTTCTTTACTCCTTTTTATTTTCTCATATGTTTTAAAGATTGTACAGTATTCTGCAACTGTAAGTGATTTAATGCTTGGCAATGGAAACTGATATCCATGACTCAGTTTTGCAGATAGATGGAGTAAATGTGTATGATGCCAAAGAGTTTGAAAAAGGTAAGGTGTGATAATTTTATGAGTTATTTTCCTTTGTTTTGGACTATCTTTAGTCTACTATACAGATTGTTTTCAGCCAACTGACATGAATTGTTTACGTTTTCAGTTTTATGAAAGCAAATTTTTGACTCACAAATTTGTTCTGATTGTGCTAACTCTGTTGCTGTGTTTTGCAATAACTGTAATTTTCAGCTTGTCAAATTTTACCATTTTAAGCCAGGATTAGAGAACATCTCAGAAGAAATCATTGTGTTGCATGTGCTTGCCAACCAATCAAAAAATTGCTTTGTAGTACATTATATCATAAACAAAATTACAAGTAGTTTTGTAAAAATGTGCATTGAAGAAATAAAAAAATATGTCTTAATATATCTAAGAATGGAAAACAAACAACTGCAGACTGGTAGTTTTTTATGGAATAAAAAGAAATGTGTATTTCATTTGACAAAGTGTATATTTAAGGATTAAGATTAACTACCAGTATTGAATATTTAGACCATTGGTCTCAAACTCAAGTTCCATCAAGGGTGAAATGAAGACTTTTAAAGTGGCCTGAAGGCCGCATTGGGAATTTTTATTATAATGATTAGAGATCAACCAATACGGCTTTTTTGGGCCGATATCGATACCAATATATCAACCATTCATGGACTGATAGCCGATACTGATATTTTCAAAATTTTTAAATCTTGTTTTCTGCTTCATCAGTTTTTTTTTAAGGAAAAGGTTAGGTACTTGGTATGGACATGTAGGGACCCGATTTCTCTAATTCTAGGGACCCGATGATAATTTTCTCTGATTCTAGGGACCCGATTTGAAAATCTAGGGACCTGAATCGGGTTCCTGAAACACCTTAAAAAACCCTTGCTTCATTATCAAAAATGAAATGTATTCTATGCCTTACTTTTTTTCAACAACTTCAAAAATCAAGATTTATAAGCTAAAACTTTCAAATAGCAGCAATTTCAATATTGTGCTGTGATTTTTAATTATCTGATTATATAATGATGATGCTTCTGTTTCGGTTGCGATGGCCGACGCGTGCACCATGGTTTATGTTGTCTGTTTGTTTATGAAAACGCACCTGCTAGCGTTGCTGCAAGATAACTGTCTTGACTTGATTCGTTGTGCTTTCTTGCTCAAGTTGTCTGGATGCGTGAGGAATATAACAGTGTTAACAACACCTACTGAGGCCGATAAAATTGGCCATTTTGGCCGATACCTATACATTGGTAAAACTCAAATATCGGCCCAATATATCAGCCAGGCCGATATATCGGTCTGTCTCTAATAGTGATAAAAATGCCTAATTTTAAAAAGATAACAAGAACACAGGCCTTTGCAATGGTCTTTTATCGATTTATTAAACCTGTAATAATTAATGGCTGGGCATTTTGAACAGCGATGAATCAAATAAACTACCAGTTAATTATTTGTAAATTTTGAAAAGCATCACAGGCCACACATAGTACCCTCACAGGCCACATGTGGCCTGTTTGAGACCTCGGGTATAGACTGATGATCACAGAAATACAAAATTTTAGTTAAAAACATGTGTGTCCGAAAAAAACATAATGTATGTTCAGAAAGTCTGTTGCTTGACCTGGGAATGTTGTAGTCAGGAGTAATGTGCTACTCTAATGCTTGTATGTATGAATTCTGCCGACATCTGCCCCATATATGTTTGTGCTTGCAAGATATAGTCAATTATTTTTTCAGTATGACAAACTAATTGTAGTCAAAGCTGAGCTGCAAAATAAGCGAGTCGTGATCTTGCTGTACTAAAATGTGTTTGGTACCGGTTTATGTAGCCTTGAAAGCATTGTCAGTAGTGATCAGTGTTTTATTTTTTAATATATTTTTGTAGGTGTTATATCAGAGTTGGATGCAGAGATTCGCCAGAAAGAGAAAATTGAATTGCAGAAAAAAATTAATGGCGTTTTGAGAGAAATAGAGTAAGTAATGCTTACACTGCATTCACGTGCCTGTATGGAAAATGATTGAGTTTCAATTCATTTTCATATTCTATTGTGCACCTCTGTGCATTTTTGATAAGACAAGTGACTTTTTTATAGTTAAAGCATGATGCATCCATTCTTGGAATAGCTTTCTGGTGGTTATTTTCCTTTTTCTCACATGTAAAAACTGTGTGTGGGCTTCTGGGTGTGTTATACATTAAGAGCTGAATCTTCTTCATCATCTCTGTTTCAACGTCATGGTCATTGTTGCCTTCATCCAAAAGTCTTTGTTTCGCTTGCTCGTGGTATGTCGTCCAAGCGAAATAAGGGAATGCAAAATAAATTGTTTTCAGAAAAATCAAGTCATCATTGCGTCGGAATCAGTCAGCCACAACCTTCTTCTCAAACAAGCCATATTCTCAGGCCACTTCAGAAAGACTAAATGCGTTGAAGGAAGAAAATCTGAAAAGAAAAAATGAACTCAAGTCAACTGAAGCAAGATTGGAGACACTCAAACAACAGTTTAAAGACGTTTCCAGCGGAAAAGGTATATGCCATTATGTTGTGTATCATATTGCGCGCGTATTTACTCTCCTTCATTCAAGTTATTAAATCTTACTTCTTGCTACTCCTACAGATGTTAACGCCGGCGAAAGCCTTTCGAGTACTCCATCAACATCAGCAAACTATGGTAAAGCATAGCACGTTAGTCGAAGCCTTGAAACTAACATATGTTTGCTCTCGATTGGTGCTAATCTCCTGTTCGTTTTACAGCCTTCTGCTGATGTACGGTGGCAAATCCTCGTCTGTTTTTGTATTTAAGGCGTAAGCTGACGCCGAAAATTTTCTTGCTGGATGGTTTTTAAATTTCTTATTTTTCACTTTGGATTTTTTTGAAAACACTTTTGATCGTTATTTGATTGCTGGTAAATCAGGTTTGAATTTTCTTTTTCAGACAAGCAACTGGTGAAATCTGCCAAAAGCTTGAAGGAACGCAGGGAATTGATCAAAAAAGGCCTTGCCACTCCGTTCGCTTTTTCAAAACCGGCCACTTTGCAACCTCCAGTCAAATTAGACGATGCTTTCGGCAACTTTCTCAGCTCATCTTCAACCAGCAGCAGTAAAAAGGAAAGGCCCCTAAAAAAAGTCGTGGCTGAAAATAAGAGCAAACCTGATAGATCTCAGTCAGCGACTGCGGAACGGAAAGTTTTTGAGAAACCAGCAGTTCCTAGCGTCAAGCAAAAGAAGGCGAAGTCAGACGAAGATGAAGAATGGCGCATTGAATCGCATGATGATGATGATGATGACGACGACGACGACGAATATGCTGACGACGGTGTGGTTTTCTTGGTTGGCTCGACTTGTGAGCTCGTCGAAGTGTTGCCTTTTTGTTTGCTATTTTTTAAACCGGCGCACGATTACAATTGTGACAGTTCAGTTTCGCCGACTTCCGTTAAATTGCGCGCAGTTAATCTTCGCTCGAACGCGCGCCGCGTCGACCAAGTTCGATTTCACGCGACGAACGCTTGCGTTCTGTTTATGGTACGCAGACTCGGAGCAGGCCGGAGCGACCGAAGAAGAAGCGAAGGCGACAATCAAAAGAATGAAAGCGTCCAGGCCCATCAAACCGCCTGTCAAAAGGTGATTTACAGGCGACGCGCTTGGAAGCCTTTGATGATTTTTCCGGAGGATCGTGCGTCGCTTTCCAACACTGCCTTGTTGTGCACGAAACGCGAGTGCAAGCGACGAAGACGCAACACGTTTTCGCGTCTGTGACTCCGAAAACGTGCTCAGTTTCGTCACAAACGTGCTCCCGTTTCATCACAGAGGCGCTCTGTTTCGTCACTTGCACTCGGATTACCGTGCGAAGACGCACTTTTCAGTTGAGCTGGACGTGCAGGGCCCAACTCCATCGGCGCGCAAAACAAGCCTTTCTGTTGCTCGATCGTAATATTGCTGTTGTGTGCACTGGCGCGCCTACGTGTTATCCAGTCATTATCTCAATGTCAATCACGAACAGCTCACTTGACAGGCTTGTAAGTTGGAGCACTTTGTTTTCATTGTGGCGCTAGCAGGCGTCACAGCAGTATCCGTTTTTACATACATAGCAGTATCCGTTTTTACACAGCAGTATCCGATTTTACTCGAACACACGTTTGATAAATTCATCTTGTGGCAGTGACTTTTTTCTTAGTTCGTTTGTGGTTATGTCAGATTTCCTGTACATTTACAAATCTTTCTTTGTAGGCTATGGTTGGTTCATCATCTTTTCTTGAACTTGGCAAAGTAGCATCAAACCGTTGAAAATTTGTTCGATGCAAAAAAGAGAATCAAATTAAATTTTCTACTTACGGTCGTGAGCTTTTTTCGATGCACCATAAAGAATTAACATACTTTCGAAGAAGAAAAGAATTAAACATTTTTCTTTCAACGCAAAACTAGAATACATATTATGTACTTGTTTTAACGGTCGTGAGTTTTTTTTTTCTTTTTACATCCAAACGATTCCACTCTCATACTTAAATACACAGAAACTTGTGCAACATCGTTGGGGTGTGTTTGAAGAGCTGTTAAATAATAATAATCGCAGGGAGAGAAGAGTTTGCGACGACGCCAACCCTAAAGTGTTCAAGAGAAGAATCACCCGCTACAAGCTGCAGAAGATTCGCGAAGAAGCAGAACTCGACCACCTGCCCTTCGACAAAGTATTGGACGGTGGACTGAAAATGCCAGGAGATATTTGGAGCAAGTTATACAAGTAATCTTGTTTGAAACAGGAAAGCGTTCAGCAGAATCTCTCTTTCAATAAGTGTTGCAAATTGTTCCAGTTGCTTCTGCTGTATAATTTTTGAAGACCGTGTGATGAGCCTGGTGCTTCTCTCGGGTCAGTTGTCCGACATGTGCCATTTCTTCTATTATATCAGGGGTGGCCAAACTGCGGCTCTTCGAACATTTGCATGCGCTCTTTGAGCTTTCCGAAAATTTATATTCGCTTTTCATTTTTTATTTCTACTGAAAAGTGTACAGATATTATAAAACGGTACTGTGGTAGCTAGCGTGCCGTACAGTATTACTTTTGCAAGTCGTTCCAAAAAGGCGTGTCATAGAAATATAGATTGCAAGTAAATTCGTGTTTTTAGACTTTTATGTTGCGGCTCTTTCTAACTTGGGTTTTACGATATGTGGCTCATACATAGAGCCGGTTTGACCACCCCTATATTATATCTTGTGTCAGTTCCTGTGCCTGCCTCCTTCGGAATCTTCTTGATTTTTTAAATGTCCATCGCTAGAGTTTGCTGTGACAATTATAACGCATGTCCAGCCTTGTCCACGGCAATGGAATTCCCGTGGGATGGAACAGTGGACTTGAAACTGGTCCCAACGTTGGTAATTTATGTCATACAGCAGGGCTTTGGTAAGTTGAAAACCATTAGTGTATGCTCACAGCACAGTAAGTGCAGTATATCAGTGCCATGGCATAGGGATGTGAGGTTCTAAAAATAAGGCTGTTAGGCTCTTTTTAGGTGGAAACAAAAAACAGTCACCCAATTTTCGTTGGGCTCCCCTAATTGGACGTTTTGGGGGTGTTTCAGCCACGGTCACGCAGGGTCTAGACATGGAAATGGTATATTACTACTTTGGTTTTACTAGTTTCGTGGGACTCTAATGCGATAGGACAGAAAAAAATGTCCCATGGACAATCCTGCACAAGTCATGCTTAGATTCGTTCCCTTCACTCGAGGCGGCGTGTCTATCGTTGCTTATAGATTGAAGGTCTACTCCCAATCTCCTACCCTGGCATGGGGCTTGTTGTAAATGTATATGGCAGTTTTTTATTGCATTAAATGATTTTCAGATTGTATGCGCATATAATCTTGGAGATGTGTCTTCGCAGGGACGTTGTATCCCCCAGGAACCGAACCTGACCAGTGGCCAGGCCAAGAGTTCCCTTCTCCACCAGTACCTGCCACCCTTAATCGCATCGTATCCTCAACAACTTACTCTGAGAGTGCTTACCTTTGGCGGCACAGGTACCAGAAGACAGGGGTGAAGTGGCTTTGGGAGCTGCACACCCAGCAAGCCGGAGGCATCCTCGGCGACGAAATGGGCCTCGGCAAGACCATCCAGATGATCGCATTCCTCGCCGGACTGCGCAGCTCCAAAATCCGCGACCGGGACAGCTCGTACAAGTACGTGGATGCAACTCGTCGCGTTTTCGCTTGCGTGCGCTTAAGTTCCCGGATGTAAACCCCCACCTGGCTGTTGATCGCAGCCGATAAAAGTACCTGGATTGTTTTTGCGTTTGTTTCTATTGGGTTTTGACAAAAACGACACATTATTCTTGAAACGTCTGCAACTAATTCCGAAGTATGTCTTTTTGCGCAAAAAAAAGTTTCAAAAAAGCGCCGTGGACGCTGGCGTTGAACAGCTCTCGAAAAGTTGCGTTTGGAGAGAAAGCTCTTTTTGCTTTGTGCCAAAGTTGGAAAGCTTGAAAAGCGCCAGGAAATGGTCACAAATCTAATGCAAAGCAGGCCAAGATTAGCTGGCGCTAGCTGCTGCACAGCCAGCGCCAGTGGCTGTCGGAATCTCTTGCGCTGACTTCCATTGAAACGCGCGCGTCCTGTCACAAAATTGTGATTTCCCGCGCCACAATCGAAGTCACGAATCTGAAACATACCCACGACGACATCCTTAACTGCCAGTATTTGTGCTGTGGCCGTTGGACTTTTCTTGTTCAAAGCGTATGAAAATCTACACCTTTAACTGTAGTGCCAAAGTTCTGGGTTTAATTAAGTGTCTTGTAAGGAGGTTGCTTCTTTTTCAAAACTATCAGATGCAGATGAGACGCTTAATCCTTTTCCTTGTGAGTGAATAAACAAAGTTATTTTATGGTGACTAGTGACAGCGCGCTTGAGGCGGCTTTGTCTTCATGCCTGATGACGTTCTTTGCTGCTAGCGGCCACCCTTAAAACCTTACCTGTTTTTGGTTGTGTCGTCAGCCATCTTGAAAACGACCTAGTTTCACTGATCAGCCCTGTCGCTGAGCATCTTTCACGTCATTGCCAAAAAGTGTGTTTTTATTTCAAATAAACCCGCTCTCGTTTCTTTCAGTTACGACGGCCTCGGACCTGTTTTAATTGTTTCGCCAACGACCGTCATGCATCAGTGGGTACGCGAATTCCACACGTGGGCGCCGATGATCCGCGTCGCTGTGCTGCACAGCTCGGGCAGTTACAAAGGAGCCAAGGTTTGTCGAAAGTCGCTGGTTTGCTGGAAGTTCATCAGCTTGCTGCGAAACTTTACCCCCCATTCCTCCCCGTATTGTAAAACTCAAAAAATTACTTCCNGCAGCGTCGTTCGTTCTAAATCTTGGGTGTTGAACTGGGGGGGTGTGAAATGTTCGCAAGGGGGGCGCGAGTATGACAACGACATATTGTTGAAAAGCAGGATAGTGGCAAAGAAATTGTTGTTCTGTTTCTTTGTGTTTGATTTTGATGCGAGGCGCAAATATCAACGACTAACGCCAATGAGGGCGCGTGAAAAAGTTTAAGAACCTCTGTTCTAAATCATTACGAATCAATTAGAGCGCCTGCACTTACCGCCCAGCTTTCTGAGTTGCGAGCAAGGTTGCCAATTTAGCGGCTTTTCCGCTAGAATCTGGCAGATTTTAATCCTGTCTAGCTGCAAAGTAATTGGTATGGCGGTCTAAATCCGCTAGATTCTAGCGGATAATTTTTCTAGTGGCCTATACAATCGGTCTTATTCAAACGGATTCCAGCGGCATTTTGCAATTTTCCTAACCCGAAAGGTCTGTTCAGACCCGGCAGCCCTGGTTCCAAGCAACGTTACTTTTCGCAGCATTGTTCGGCTGCCTTTGATATCCTACCCCCGTGACCTTTTACCCGCTTTCGTTGTGGTATCTGCAGGCCGATCTCATCGACAGCATCGCTCATTCCCGAGGCGTCCTTGTGACGTCGTACGAGCGCATGCGATTGAGCGTGACCATCCTGCTCCGTCACAAGTGGCACTACGTCATTCTCGACGAAGGCCACAAAATCCGCAATCCGGACGCGGCGATCACAAAGGTCGTTAAGCTGGTGAGTGCGAAATGCATTTCCATCTGCAACATCTCGCGCGCCCCACTGAGGCGGTGGCGTGACAACAGGTTTGAGCCAGGGGAGAAAACTTAGCTGAAAGGGGCCCACTGGCCAACACGTAGAAAAAAAATTTGAGAAATGATGGTGAATCAAGATGTGGATGGCTATGCCAAAAATCCTAAATCACCGGAAAATGCAAAGAAACAACAACCTACTAAAAACCAAAAGAATAATAAAACCGAAATATAAAGCCAAGTGGGGCCTCGGTTTTTACACTTATCTTGCCATTGAAGGCGATTCCCCCCTTTGCCCCCCCCCGTCAGTTACGTCACTGCACTGAAGGTCGTGTCACACTAAGCGTCGGGTTCAAATGAGGTCAGTTGCGCACAACTTCGTGATGTTTGACGACGTGGCGCTCCGCCTCATCCAGCTACAAGCGCTTGTCAGCGATAGATTCGCGACTTGTAGCGGTGCACTCGCAAACGGTTCGGTCGTGCTTGTTCCGGCATCATTGAAACGCGTCTCAGAGCAACGTGTGTTGGCCGATGATGGTTGTGAAGTCCGCCGAACCACAGACTGGAAAGTTTGACAGCATCACCTGCGTGCGTGATATGACCTCGTGTGTGCTCTTGACGCTTTGACAATAACCAGGGTCTTTTTAAGGAAAATGTTAGGAACCCGGCATGGACCTGTAGGGACCCGATTCGAGTCCCTAGACTTTCAAATCGGGTCCCTGAAACGCCTTAAAAGGACCCTGCAATAACGTATAACCCTTATGTGTCCTTGGTAATAATAAGCTTAGCTGTGCGTCCAAGTATCTATGCAGTCATGGGCGTCGGTAGGGCTTTTCCCAGGTGAGGGCAACACTGGATTTGTCCAGGGTGGTAACAGCGGTGAAATTTTTGTGTTACCAACTCGAAACTAAGAGAAAAACATTTTTCTGCCACAAAGTCAATAAGAAAATATAAAGTATCAAAATCCAGGGGTCCCAAGGCCCCTACCGACGCTCACTTGCGCGCTATCGCCGGCATCTGCGACACTGAATAGTGTTCAAGTCGTTTTACGAAACTTACCAGTTTCCGACNCCACACCGACTCATTCTGTCCGGNTCCCCGATCCAAAACCACCTCAAGGAGCTGTGGTCTTTGTTCGACTTCGTCTTCCCCGGTAAGCTCGGGACACTGGAAGTGTTTCTCGAGCAGTTTTCGGTGCCGATCATTCAAGGCGGATACGCTAGCGCGAGCGACGTGCAGGTGAGCACTGCCACGAGTGTGACGTCATAATGAGGCGCAACGTCACAATGCTTTGTGCACGCTTACTGTGCGACACATTTTCGTGTGAAGTTTTGCAAAACGAATAACAGTTAAAACTTCATTTCATGACGTACCATTTCATCCTTTCTTGTCAAACATTGCAAAACTAATTTTCGCTCCTTCCAACTTTCAAGCATTTGTTATCAGCTTGCGTTTTGTCGTGCGCGTTGTGTAGCACATTGACTTCAAAATATTGACCTTGCCCTCAAATCATTCCGCCTCTCTTTGACAAACTTTTAAACGAATTGTAACGGAAGCACTGGTCAAGCTGCGCAGTTCAGTGATGGGCGAACTTTCAGACAAGGGGGACACAAACTAATTTTTTTACCAAACCGAGGCCATGCGAGTTTCAGCTGCTGTCGCTGATTGGACAGCAATTAGTCACGGGTCGGCGACTGGTCGATGGTTCATTAATTACTCACTGGCTGTGATGGCAGCACGAGGTAGAATAATCCTCTCTGTGATCGCTCCATGCTAGTGGTGAACCGTTGGCGAAAACCCGCCACGCCAAGCTTCCTTCTCTTCTTATTTCTCGATATTCATTAAAGCAAAAGATTTGGCGCCAGTGGCGGGCCGTAGTTTGGCCACCACTGGCGTAACGAGGGGATAGCGCACGCCGCCATAGCTGGTAGGCTGGGTTCGAATCCCAGTCATGACAAAGACTTTAAAAACGGCACTTGCGGCCTGGTGCGCCGTGTTAATGGACGCGTACTGCGATTTTCCACCAATGCGGCAGCAATCATCACGAAGTAATGAAAGCCGAATTTCCTACTTTCATTACGTTGCCCCCACCCCTACGCAGAGCGCGCTGACCATTCCAAAGCAAGTATAAAGAAACTCTTCTTGCAACGGAAGCTTTTCATCGTGCATGTTGTTCTCGTTTGCGTGCGTTTCAAGTAAGTTTTTGATGCTACAAAGTAAGAAATTCCTGCCCCCCCCCCACTTCCTGTGCATTCGCTCGCTGCCAATCAG